>OHAU01000660.1_pt1 | contig 46856 bp, 80 predicted proteins | sample 1577181 | NCBI WGS metagenome assembly OHAU01 (sample SAMEA3541472, study PRJEB24748) | human gut metagenome | biome: human gut; feature: human-associated habitat; material: faeces | place: China | collected 2012 | reverse complement strand
TTATCACCAGTAAATAATGATATAAATCCGCCACTGTTATTTTTTATTGAGTCGCTTAATTCCACAAGACATCGAGCTGCAATGATTGAATTCATGACTGGTAGAATCTTAAGACCTGCAACAGAATCAGAGTACGACTTCATCCCCTCGCCGAAAGGAACTAAGCTTTTTCCGATTTGAGCCAGACTGTTATCACCAGTAAATAATGATATAAATCCGCCACTGTTATTTTTTATTGAGTCGCCAAGTTGAATAAGTTGTTTGGCGGCGATGACTGATGTCATAACTTGAACTGGCTTGATTCCGGCAACAGAATCAGAGTATGACTTCATCCCTTTACCAAATGGGACTAACTGTTTTCCAATGGTCGCAAGTGTGTTATCGCCAGTAAATAGTGAAATAAGACCTCCACTATTATTTTTGATGTTATTCGATAATTCAATAAGCCCTCTAGCGGCAACGATTGAATTTCGAATAGGGAGTATCTTAATATCCGATACTGATTCGGAATATGCTTGCATTCCTTCTCCGAATTTTACCAGTTGTTTTCCGAATGTACCTAAGTCATTATCACCAACAAACAGACTTAAAAGACCACCACTGTTTTGAATCGTGCTTGCTAAATCCGTCAAACTTTTTGCAGCATCTACTGATGTATTTATTGCTGCAACATCTAACCCAGATACAGATTCTCCATAATCTCGCATTGCTTCACCAAATGGCACGAGTTCTTCTCCAAATTTAGCTAGGGATGAACCGCCTGTGAACCACGAAACTATCGATTCGATGAGGTCGGCCGCCGTAAGCGCTAATATAACTTTCACAAGTTCATTTACGCCATCGAATATACCTTTGTTTATTTTAGATGCTCCATCTAAAAACGGTTGAATACTCTCCATAAATGAAGATAGATAAGAGCCTACCTCCGGTAATTGGCTAGTCACTCCAGTTAATGCTCCGCCAGCAATTCCGCCTATAAATTTACCTATGGCTGTTCCAATTTCTTGAAGAAAATCCCCGCCATCTTCTATGAGCCAAGATAAACCTGGTATTTTAGATATTGCACCAAAAGCTGCCAGCACACCCGTTAATTCAGCAAGGATTATGCCGATGCTAACTACTCCGGCGGTTGCGCTAGGAATTAATGCTGATATGCCAGATAATGCATACATCAGTGCAACAATTAACCCCACGCTACTTAATGCTTTAGCTATACTAGACGCATTATATTGACCCAATGCCTTAGCTATCGCTGAGAAGAAATCTCCGATTAGCCCAATAGCAACCTCTACGAAATCCGGAACATGTTCTCTTAAAGATTGCAAGATGCCAATTACAAAATTGAATAGGCTATCGACGATCTGTGGCGAATATGTTGCCAATGTATCTAACACGCCGGTTATCATCGTCATTATAGCTAACGCAATTTCTTGCGCAGAGTTACTAAGCGTTTTAACAAAGGACACCAATCCTTCTGCTATTTTCTCGCCTATTGCCGGGAAAAGCTGAATGATTCCAAGTATGATTATGGAAAGCGATGCGACGAATGATGTAGCCCCGGCAACACCGGCCGCAGCAATTGAAGAGAAACCTACTGCAACAGATGCTAATCCAGTTCCTATAAGTATAAGTCCTGCTCCGATTCCGGACATACCAATGCCAAGTAAAGTAAATGCAGCGCCAAGTCCAATGACCACTGGTAATAATGGAGATAATACTGCCGAAGCAACACCTATAACAGTAAATGCTCCAGCGAGAGACACTAGTCCTTTTATTATACCTTCCCATGATAGTTTGCTCATTAGTGCTAACACGCCAAACAATGAGAATAATGATGTGCAAGCCACGGAAAGTGCGACGGCTCCGCTAACACATCCAGACATCATTTGTATACTCAAGGATAACGCTAATAATGAACCAGTTACAGCAGTAAGTCCTTTGGTTATGTCATTCCACTTCATTCCGCCGAATTTAACTAATGCGGATGATATTCCGACTAATGCAGATGCAATAACCGGCAAATCCATAGCAACCCAAAACGTATCACCTGGGATTAATTTTATCGCTGCAACAATCGCAGCTAAAGATCCGGCGATTCCAACAAGACCTTTGGCGATTCCATTCCAGCTTAGACTTGATAACTCAGACATTGCCCAAGACATTGATTTCAAAGCTTGGCCAATTAAGATTAGGGATCCAGCTGTCTTGATTACCTCTTCAGATTTAGATGACAATCTCGTAAACGCCACAGACAGACCAAGTAATCCTGCAATCGCAGAAAGGCCTTTTGCGATACTTTGCCAATCAAGAGATCCAAGTTTCTTTACAGCCGAACACATAATGTTCAGAGCAGCGCCTATAATAATCATACTAGATGCCGCTTTGAATACATTGTCGCCAAATTTGTCAGTTGTTAAAAATGTTTGCATTTCATATAGCAATACGCTAATAGCAGTCAAACCTTGAAGAAGACTAACTGTATCGATACCGGACATTTTCTTCAAAGCACCAGCCATTATGCTAATCGCAGTAGCCATAGCAAGCATCGTCGTTTGGGCTTTAAAAGCGCCCTTCACGTTACTTGTAGTTTTGTCGAATATGGCCATAGCCGCCAATAATTCGCCAAGCATAACGCCCATTCCACCCAACGATCGGGCCAGTGCTTGGCCATCTATAGACGATAACACAAAAATAGACCCACTTAGTATTGCAATTGCGCCAGCTATTTTCAACAATGCTTTAGCGTTCAAATCGGTCTGGTAGGCTTTAAAACAGTTCTTCACCTGTTGAAGCAGTGTAACAGTTTTGCCTTTTGCTGCTTTGTTGAAAATCTTAGATATTGACTCAACTATTTCTGACAATCCGCCTGTTATTTTATGCTGAAACATGGTAAACGAAGCTAAACCGCCAGTAAAAATCATGCTGTTTAGAATGTCTAAAATACTACGACCGCCAAGCAACTGATCCACGCTTTTTCGAACGGCTTCGAACCCATCTCCAATTCTGGAAATCATTTGTATAATCATGGTCGAAAAGTTGTCGCCGAAAGATACTAAATCTTTATTCTTGCCAACATTCTTTTTTAACGATTTTCCAAAATTTGTTATAGCAGAAATGGCGCCATGAATCCCATCACTTATTTTGGTTATGGCTTTATTAAATATATCAGCCTCTTTTATACTAGATCTAAGATTTACAAGCCATTCACCAATCGCTGCTGTTCCATCTAATATCCCGATATGAAATCCGTTAAAATTCAAAAGAGCATGTGCAATTCCCTTAATAAGAGATCCTAATGCATCGGTTCCAATCGCGATTATTGAGAATAACCCTTCAAAAGTTTTCTCCAGTTTTGCAGCTGTCTCATCTGAAATCCATAATTTTGCAGTCAGATCTCTAATGCATTCTGTAATTTTTAATAACTGTTGCGCTGTTATTGGTGGGAATATATAATTAAACGCTTCTTTGATTGGTGTAACGATTGATAAAAGACCGTTGAAAGCATTTCGGAACGTATCTATTAATGCCGTTCTACCACCAAGATCAGCCCATTCTTTAAGCATAGCGTTTCTTGCGTCTGCTGATTTGTTGATATAATTGCTTAAAACATCGGACACACCAGTCCACAACTCTTTGGCTTCTTCGAAATCACCAATGACAATTCGCCAAGATTCCGTCCAGCCAGAACCCAACGCTTCTTTCACTGTGCTAAGTAACTGGCTGAAAGTTTTTACTTTTGTAGCGGCATTTCCAGCGGTTCTTGCCATGTCAGCCATTTGTTTAGCTTCTTCTGCAGTGTATCCCTGATCCACAAATTTTTTCACAGCAGCTTCATACTCTTCTTGTGTATCTGCTGCTGTTGCGAATTGATCAAGTGTTTGTGTTAATACTTCTGTCGTTAACCAACCTGTTTGAAGCGATTCTCTGAAAGAACCTTTTGCTGCTATAGCGGCTTTGGCTCCGGTTTTTAAATGCTCAGACGTCCTTGTAAGTGCGTCCTGAAAAACCTGACCACCCATACCTGCGTTAACGACAGAGTTCCAGTCCATTAATTTAACCGTACCAGTAGCAAGCGCCTGTGACAGCTGGTACATTGCGGTAGACGCCTGCTGAGAAGTTGAGCCTGATACGGCTGCGAGATTCGCGATACCTTGGATGGCAGATACTGAGTCATCCAGTTTTACACCAGCTGCAGTAAACGTGCCAATGTTACGAGTCATCTCAGTAAAATTATATATGGTTTTATCAGCGTAATGGTTCAATTCATCTAATGCAGCATTAACCATTTTGACGTCTGTACCCTCTTTCCGGGTGTTAGCCAAAATGGTTTGAACTGCATTCATCTGGGTTTCATATTCGGCAAATCCATCTTTTATTGGATCTACTGTTATAGCCGACAATAACCTTTTGCCAGCGTTCATGGCGCTATTGGTAATATTAACAAGGGCAGTCGTCGCCACTGTTTGTAAAGCCGAGAACTTAATTTTTATTGTATCGACACTATTGCTAAGGGTTGACATATCCACGTTTTTGGCGGCCGTTGAAAGATTATCAAACCCCTTAGAAGAGTCGCTAAATATAAGCTTCTGTTTTAGCTTATCGATGGTGGACATGCTTGTTTGAACGTTTTTCTCAAACATCTGATTGTCAAATTCCATCTTGACAATTCGTTCATCAACAACTTTACTCATGACGAGGCTACCTCCTTCCAAGCATCATTTACAATTTGATCAAAGATTGGTCTGATGGCAGGATTTATATAATCTCTTCCTTCTACCCAACCACCGGTTCCTGTACCGTGTCCGTATTGCAAGATAATTGCTATCGGGACGCCATTGTTTACATTCGAATTAAAAAAAGATAGAACTGCTTTTCCGTTTTTGCGTTCTATCTCGTAATACCAAGATTGTGAAGTTTTCCCAGTATCTATTGGTGTTGCAGACGACAATGCTTTAACACCAGCTTCGCCGTATTTATCCAACACGTCGATATTTGATGCTTTCTTTATTTGTTCAAAGTATTTATCTAACTTTGCAAAGTTTCCTTTTTGTTTAATATGTATCATCAGCTACCCTTTCGAATTGTATTTCTTACGATTTGCCGCGTTGATAGCTGCATACTTGTTAATCAGTTCCTTTTGACTGTGTTTCTTTCTCTTCTCCGGCGGAGCATTATCTTTCTCGCAAACTCGGATAAGAGTCAACAAACTCTCCAGATGCCACTTTGCATACTCTGGTGGAATGTTCAGTGATATCATCCAACTGTAAATATTTTCAGCTGTAATGATCCGCCTACGTCCTCGACCTTTCTCTTTTTCAGATGGAACTGCAGTCATCGGATTTTTAATGTATTCCTGTATCTGAGCCATGTTCTGCTCGGTAAGTCTGTGATACACTTCTTCTGGAACTTTCTGGTTCACAACCATGCAACGTATATAATCCATTGCTTCTTCTTCTGTCTTTTCAGTTGTTGACAAAAAGGGTTTGTGCCATCGCTGCTCCCATTTGTGGAGAGAAAGTAGAGAATGCTCCAATTTCAACTCGTAGTCATGGCCGAGCTTTCTGTAGACGAATTCCTCTTTTTCAGAGTCCCAATCCTCCTCTTCATATGCCGGAATGATAATAGATAGCATTCTCTAATCTCCTAATATACTTAATTACTAAATGGCGTAATATTGTTTTCTTTGTTTGCATCTGCATCAACCGGTTCTACATTTGGTGTAATACCATTAATAAAATCAGATGCAGCTTTAACATCTGTCATCATTTCCATGTATAAAATGTCATATGCTGGTGTCTGCATGAAAGCGTCAGAGATCTCTTTAGATTTGACGAATCTTCTGCCATCGAGAGATTTCTCGCCATATGATTTTGAGATAAGGTTTTCAAACACACTCGCAATTTCGGGCATATCGCGGGCGTCGATAATTCTCTGTAACATTTCGGCATATCCACCGGTTACAGATAATTCCATCTTTGCAAGTTCTGCTTCGGACAGATTAAAATAAAAGTCCTCTTTTCTCGGATTTCCGTTATAATCCACATACTCAATAGTTTTCTTTAACATAAATTAGTTCTCCTTTCGTCTTAAAAAGAAAAGAACCCCATCACGTAGACAGGGTTCTCCATTTTGATTTTTACGCTGCTGCTTTGGCAGTGCTGATGAGTTCAATCAGTTCGCTTGGTAATGGTAAGCGAGCTTCTGCGGCGCTGCTTCCATATACAACGTCCTCGATTGCTTTCATAACTTTCTCTCCAACTTTAACAGAATTGAATGTCACTGTTGCTGTAGGCTTCTTACCAGGTACCTCAACCGGAGTGGTTGACACAGACCAGGACATTGTCATGCCCTCTGGGCTTTCGTTTTTAGAGTTATGTGCTTCTTCTGCCGGAGCAGCTAATCCGCCATATACGAGATGAAGCTCGTAACCGTAATCTTCGCCATCTGTGTCGTTGCCAAGAATGGTTTTGTAGCAGAGACCGAATTTCTGTCTATTCTGCTGACCAATCACAACGCCGTCAGCGATTTCTGATTCGCCATTGCATGGTTTAAATTCATCTGGATACATATACGCCTCGATTGTTGCTGCATATGTTTCAGTTGATACGATATCAAGATATTTGATATTATCAGCGTACATTGGGGTAGACTCTGCACCAGATGGACTTTCTGTAATTGCAGTGATTCCGTTCCAAGCCACCCCTTTTGGGTATGCTCCGGACACCATAGGATAGAGGGCGCACTGGCTAACACCAGTTTCATATAAACGCTCTCCGGACTGATCCCAAACAAGTTTTCCAGCCATTTAATTGACCTCCTTATAAATATAGTGATATTGTGTCGTGATAGAGATTATCGGCTTTGTATGGGCGATCGTAATATGAATGTGGGAATTTTAATATCTTATCAATCGCCGGGTTGAATGGCCTCTTATCAATGACAGTTATTTCATACCGCAGTCTTCGTATATACTCCTTATCGTCCGCATGTTTTCTACTCATACCAGATAAACCATATACAATCGCAGGGTACGATAGTTTCATGCTCTCTGGGGGCTGATAGTATACGTTTTTACTGCCTAAAGCTTCTTCGAGTTTAGCTTGTAATTCTAATCGGCTACCCATTGTATACACCTCCTAGAGATAAAATTAGTCGAGGGCGTTGTGGTTCTATCTTTACGACTTTCCACTTCGTACCCTCGACTTCAACGTAAGCAATATGGGAACAATTCAGATAGGCGTACTGATCGGCGACAATGCTGACAGTTCCAGAAATAACTAAATTATCATTAATCCCTCCGGAGTTCTGATTCTGCCAAGCGAAACCAGAATAATCTCCAAAGTATTCTCTGACGGTATTCTGTTCTTCTCCAACATATAACCCTGGCTCTACTTCTTCGGTAACCGTATACCCAACTTTGCCACACCATCTTGCCATTTTGAATTTTCCTCCGGATCTTACTTAGATTTCACTGTTGCAAGTTTTGCGGTTGTTGCTGCGGATGAATCAGCAGTCACGTATGTAACGGTGGCAACATCCTTAGTCACAGAACAGCTAACAGTTTTGTACTCATTGCCTGAAGCGTCAACTACCAGCAAACCTTTAATGAATGCATCATGCAGCTCACCACAAGATACTTTTGTTTTGCAATCTTTCTCGAGATATGCGTAACCATCAGTTTTTGCATACACTTTACGGATTGCTACACAATCATCATCTGCGTTCTGATATACTTTTTCAATCATGTCTTTTCTCCTTTATATGTCATTTCTAGTTTTTAAGCAGCTACAGCGCTCACCGGCTCCTCTAACGCGATTGCGGAGTACGGTACAGTTAACGCGCCAGACAGTCTTGTCTCGAGCAGGTATTTGTACTTATTGAAGTCGATGTCAAAGTCTTCGAATTTAGTGATTTCCCCACCTTTGGCAGACCCAAACTGATAATCAGACAGATTTACGAACAGACCAAGAAGTTTCTTGTCTTTATCAGTTGTGTCATCGTGACGAGTTACGCCATCAAACTGCTCTACTGTATGAATTGCATTTACATTCAGAGCTGCTGCCAGATCTGTTTTAGAGTCATAGATTCTACGACCATTGAGATCTCTTGCCAGAAGCATTACGTTCAACAGATGCGGTGTACAGAACAGATCAAGACTGCCAGATCCTTTGTATTTCTCTCTTGAGTACAGGGCTGCAGTGATGATTGCTTCAGCATAAATATAATTCTCACCGAAGTTTGCGCCTGTGTTTGTACCCTGAAGTTCTTTCTTAGCAGCTGCGATATCAACATCCTGATGAATGCAATACAGATCATCATCATGGTAAATTGATTTGATATGTGCTTCGTGGATTTTATCTTCATCGCCCTCGTCACGTCCGTCCCCAATGAGTGCCGCCAACGCAAGCGTTTCATTCATTGTATGACGCATCTGAGTAAGCTGGTATCCTACTGCGTCGAAATCGGTGATATCAAGAAGGTCGTCACGGTGCATATCAGATTTGATATAGATTGTCTGCGGATCAAAAGAACGGCCGAGCAGAGTAATCTGAGCCATGTTCTTTTTGTAATCACCTTTTCTCTGATAACCTTTAGCTTTCAGATCAGCGATTCTAGCATCGGCGAATCTTGTTCTTACTCTTGCGAATGGTGATTTATGAATCTTACCGATAACATAATCAACCCATGTCTGGTCACGCTCAAGGGTATCCGGAGCGCCCTTTTTCAGAAGCTCATATTCCGGGAATAATTTGCCAACTGTTTCCTCAGAAAAAATACTGTGGGATAAGGAATTGTTCTGTTCATCAAAAATTTCCATAGCTGCACGAAGACTTCCTACACCAGACTGTTTTGCCAGTTTCATAATTTCCATCTCGTCAGCGTGTGTAAGAACGCCGCTGTCTTCCATTTCTGGATCGTTATCGAATACATTATGCTTCATTTCGTTATCATCTCCTTCATCATTATTTTCATTTCCATCGAGTGCATTCCCAACCAACGCATAAAGAACATTCTTCTGTTCTTCAGTCATTGAATCGACAATGTCTGCAATTGTTTTTTCTTTGTTTTCATCTGCCATTTTCTGGTCTCCTTTTTCTTTTTTCTCTGCCTCATCAGAGTGGAAAAGTTCAAACTCTTCGCCACTGTAAATGACAGCTTCTTCTTCGGAAAATTCTCCGTGCGAAAGTACAGGCTGAATTGATGCTCCAGGATTCGCGCCAGCCAGCACTAGACTTACTTCACGAATATTTCCGTGCATAACATTTTTTCCTGCTTCTTTAAGCTGATTTGCAAAGATTGAAAAAGCTGTAATGTCTCCGTGTTCAACTAATTTTTTCGCGTTCTGCCCGGTTTCGGTGTCATTGAATTTAACAAACGTAAATACACCATTACCTTTATTTTCAAGCAGAGCGTGACCAAGTACAGCATCCACGCTGGTGTGATCGTGATTCCAAACTAATGGGACAATCTTGCCATCATTGTCTTTAAACGCATCTGGCATAATTGTTCTTCCGTCAGAGCATTTAATGTTCGCTTTGGTGGCCCAACCACAACAGTCGTAATCTTTTTTACTAACCATTTTGATTTTCACCCTCTTCGTATTCATAGCCTTCTGGCGATGACCGATTTTGGTCTGCCGGCTGACTAATGTTATTATTTACAAGTTGATCTGCCATTGGATCTGCTGACGGCTTCATACCGATTACCTGTCTCAATTCATTAGAGGTCATGATACAGTTACGGGTGAATTTGTCCGCGATCTCAGCAATATTACTAATAGGAACCAGTTTAAATGGATCCTGAAAGTACATGATTGTCTGCCCCTGTGTTCGAGCAGTTTTTGTCAGGAATTTTCGTTTCATTTCGTCAACAATTGCCGATACAATTGGTTCAATAGTTCGGTTCATATAGTTCAGCATTGTCTTTTCATCTGCTGTGCCATCCATAACCTCCTGTGTTATACCAAGCTGGCTGTACACAAGGTTTGTCCAATATTCGACCTGTTTAAGAAGATTGTTCTCAACCGAGCGATTGAGCTGAATAATTTTTTCTGTTCCGTCGGCATACGCAACTCCATACTTGGAGTTAGATAGCTGTTCTTCTAAAGCTTCTCTTCGTTCCTCTGCAAGTTTTCTTTTAGATTCCGAACGTGTAGTATAGGGTAACTGAATAATCAAATCTAACTTATTCGATGCCGTTTGTTCATCTGTCACATCTAATAAAGCCAACTTTCTTTTCAGTCGCTGCACTGTCGAGTTCGGTTCATTAATTACTTCATACAGAGGATTCTCAACAATACCGATCATTCGCTTAGGGAACCATCTCTCTTCTTTTTCGCCAGTAGTATCGTTGTATAATTGAACGTAAACATGCTTGGGTTTCCATTCCAGAATTTTGCCAGTTCTCATGGAGGCAACATCAAATGAATCACTGATTAAAGGATCGTCACCATATGTGTCTACTGGAACAATTGCAACTACGCCCTCATCTAGCATCGAAAGGACAATATCCTGAATAAATGATCTTGGAGTCTGATCACAATTCGCTTCCAATGTTAAACACGAATTTAATCGGGAATCTTTTTCTTTCACAAAACTTCCATTACTATCAATTTCGCAGTGTTTGATATCAATCTGTGCTACGTCTAATGAAATTCGATTGAAGATTGATGTGATGATTGACTTCTCATTACCTCTACTTAATCTAGCTTTATCTGGACGAAAAGAATAACCGGAGCCTGACACTCCGTAAGAGTATGTCGGGTCCCGGTTAAGAAACGCATTCCAGGCATGTTTCAGCCTGTTTCCAATATTTAATTCCATTTTGAATTCCTACTTCCTATTCGAGTTCGATTCCTTCCATCACCGCCCTGATTTCCAGAACTCTCAGATACTCACCCATGTAACGCTTCTGTTCCATAAGCAGAGATTTAGGGCATGTCGGGGTAAACTCTAGTTTTCCTGCATCCCATTTGATGAGCATTTTGTGCAGACCATCATATCGGATCTTGGTCTGCTGGTACTCAGCTTTGAATCTTTCCTTGTAGTCAGAACTCTGCATAAGTTCTACTGTGTCTGCTAACACCATCTGTTATTCCTCCTTAATACATGTATTGGTTAACTTGCCGTATACATCTTCATACAGTTCCTGTTTGTCACCGTTGTAGGTATACTCAGCATAGATTCCGTCCCCGCTAATTGTGGTTGATGCCAGGCATTTATAGTTCTGGAGCGTTTTACATGTCCATACAACATAAACATTGCCAAGATCAATCTGCACCTCTGGTCTGTTCTTGTGGTACCATTCAACAAGTTTCTTCTGGACAACACTTTCAAAGTGTGCCATTCCTGTGATAATCATCCTGTTTTCTCCTTTCCATATGTCAACAACAGAAGGCTACTCACCGTCACCTCTTGCAGTTTTCACCTTATAAATTTGTTGTTGGCCTAATTAAACGTAAATTCGTTTATTAACGTAATTTTTGCCAGCGTTAACTGTTGTGTCTGGTAAATTATTAACATCCATCCCCGCGAATGTTTTGTTCATCGCACGAGTCCATTTTTCTGCTTTGTGCTGGGCTTTTGCGTATCTAGCTTTTGCTGCAGATTCATCAGCCTGACGCTGCTCATTTTTTGCTTTATATTTGTTAGCTTTTGTCTGATCTTTATCTGCTTTCCGCTGATATTTATCAGCAGTTGCCTGTTTCGGATTCTTACGTACACCCAATTTCATGCCGAGGACGCCATAATGGTATAATTCATTATTTTTCATTAATCAAACATCTCCCTGTTAATCTTGTATGCTACATATGCATCCATCATTGCTGCCACAGCATCAATTTTCGCATCGTAGCGGTTTTTCAGTAATTTACGATTACCATTGGTGTCTTCAATTGTAATGCAGTTACCCATGGTAAATGTCATAAGAGCCTCATCGAACAGAAGCATTCTGTCTTCAGATAATTTCTTCAATTCTCCTAATGGTACTGATTCTGTCTTAGCTCCCTGAATTACTTTCACTACACCATACTCTCCGTTTTCTCTACCCCATCTTTCCACAAATTCTTTCGCATTGTACGGATCATATCCGAAACACGAAACATCATACTGACATTCTTCAATGTGCTGGTCCAAGTCGTCATACACTTGCATCATATCTAATACAGTTCCAGGCATAACAACCAAACTACCTTCCTGTAAGAATTCGTCGTACTTGATTCGCAGAGCAGTAGGCAGTTTTTGCATTGTTCTTTCTGTAATATAATTTCGGGTTTTAACACCAAACGATCCATTGGCTAATGGGAATAAGAAAGTGAACGAACAGAAGTCGTCACCTTGAGAAAGATCGGCGCCAAGTGCACACGGCATTTGCCAGAATTCTCTGTGTCGGTGACATAGCGTCTCTTCATATGTGAAGTAATATGTGTATCCCTCCATTGGAATACCAAATCGTTTTGCCAGAATATCGTTTCTGACCGCGGGGTTCTTTTCGGCACGTTCAACGTCAAGCTGGTATGTTTCGTAACTTACTGTAATTCCAATGTTTGGATTTGCTTTCATCCACATCCGTGGGTCATTGACCTCATCGATAGAATCCAGCTTGTACCAGAAAATGGAAGTGTGAGGAGCATTGTACTCGCCTTTGAGTATGCTCATCAATTCCATTTTGATTGTATCGCCCGGTCCATTTCGGACGGTACCTTCCGAGCTAACAGCGATGATCAGATAGTCATCATTCTGTCCGCCACTCTGTTCTTTACGAGCTCCCTGTTCCAATGCGCCGACAACATCCTCACGAACATCGCCAGACAGCCACTCATCAACAGTAGCGCATTTAACTCGGAGACCCTGAAGCTTGTCAATCGACATGGGTCGTACTTCAAGCAATGAGCCTGTGATGAAATTCTGGATGCCTTTCTTAGTGCTTGCCAACATGACTCTGTCGGCAATAGAACCAGTAGTGTTTCTAAGTGACCCTTGTGTGAGAAACTGGAAGAACGGACCTTTTGCTCTCGTGATGGCGGTTCTGATAGGCGACATTACCTCGTCAGCCTGCGCCATTGTTGGGGCGGTTGTTACTTGATGTGTTGTAGATGTGTCTATATTTAAGAAGTAACTCTGAATCAATGACTCATACATTGACTTAGATGCGCCTCGAGCAACAATCAGATACTGCTTTGTGATTAGTCGTTTTCGGATGGTTTTCTTCACATAATGACCACCATGTCCATCCGGATCTGGTTGATATACGCTACGTTCTACATAGTAATACCAGCCAAAAATCTCCTCAGCCCAAAGTTTAAATGAATCTAGCATATGAAGATCTTCGCCATCAGTAAGCGTACATTCATTCTCGCTATACTCAACGAATCCTTCAACAGCTTGGTCATCGTACCATACACCTGGATTTGCTATGAGTGCATCAATACGGTTCATCTCCATGGAGATTTCTTCACAAACCGGTATTTCGCCTCTTATTACGGCATCTCGAAACTTGCCATAATACCTCGGTGTGGCAGTATTCGAAAGTGCCATATGTAATTACCTCAAATATTTTTGTTCTTTACTGTTTGTGTAGGAATAGCATTCCGACACGCTTTTAGATCCTAATTTTGTAATATAATCTATAGTATTGGCTTGGATTTCTTTCATAATTCTCTCAGCATTGTATTTACGGTACATCTGATTCACAATTTTAGGATTCGTCTCAGTTACCGCTTGCAATTTTACTGAATCTGTATCAAATACGATCATTGGTCGTTTTGCGTGATAACTGGAATATTCCTTATCATTATAATCCAGCAATGCATTATAACCTTTCTTTTTAAGTTCCTGATAGAATCTATTCTGTGCAGCAACTTCTTGTGGATTATGATTTGTTAACGATAGATTTAAAGCCTTATAAATTGCAATTTTTTCTGACGAAGTCAACTTGCTAGGATCTTTTTTCATAACATTTTGAGCCTGATTGAACAGCAGTTGTTGTGAAGGTCTGCGCATTTTTTCTTTAGAATCGGAAATTGAAGCAGCTACATCATCTTTGAATCGTTTTTCTTTCAGTAAACTTGCAGTTATATGACTGGCGTTTTCGTCAGATGGTACTTTAAGTTTTTTTGTGGATGAGATTTTCAACTGATATACCTTAAGATTATCTGAACGATTTTTGAGCTCTTTAGCTGTAGCCATATCTGTTTCATTTTGTGTTTTCTTCGCAATTTTTTCCGCAGATTTTGCTTCGGCTTTAGCCCGATCTTTTAAATTTTTTCCAAATAAACCCATGTATTCATTCGAATCGTGCTGTTTATATGTAGCATAAAAAGCATAGTTTTCGAAGTTTTTTGAAGTTTGTATTCTGGAAAAAGTTGTTCCTTTAGCTAAATAAGTATCGACATATTGTTTTCCGGTAATTTGTGTTTTTGCCATGTTGGCTAATTCGCTAACTTTCATACCAGATAATGATGATACTTTTTTTAATGACATTAGGATCCTGCATAGCATAGTATCTTTTCTTACCTTGCGGTGTTAATGAACCGTCAGCATATTGATACCGTCGTACACCCCATTTTTGCCCTTTTATGCCATGGTGATAAAACTCATTCATAGCATCACCTTCCTGACAATTCCTTAACAGCCAATGCAATTCCTAATGCTGAACTCGTTATTCCAACTGTTGTTCCAACCATAGATAAAACAGCATCTACATTTTCTTTTCCCTTAGCCTGTTTTTGTGGATTAAACATGTCGTCATACTGTCGTTCGAGAAATTCCCGATTAATGCGATCACGCATTTCTTTATCCGACATTTTACTAAGATCCATTTTTTCCTTCTTGCGATATCTATCATATGTCGCATTGGCGTTCTTTAATTCGCTAGTCATTTTTGAACTAGAATCTGCCAGACGCTTTGTACGTTCCATGTTTTCTTTAGTGTATCTGTGGGGATCAAATTCGAGATCATCGCGCCCATTTTTCTTTGACACTTTGTAATACTTTCCGGTTTCCGAATCGTATTTTGAGTATCCTTTTTCTCTTGCGTCTCTTGCATATCGCTGTGTGCCTTGCTTAGTCAGACTTCCATCTTTATTCTGATATCGGCGGACACCCCATTTCATGCCAAGGACGCCATGATGGTATAATTCATTCGCCACTGTTTGTTTCACCCTCTTTCTGTTTATTACATTCATATTCCAGATTAAGCCGCCACTCCCATTCAGCAATCTGATTTTTCATCGCATCCGCAAGAGTGGAGCTTGTTGGCGGGTCAAACAGTATTCGAACTCTGAGACACACATAAGTTTTAACAGCTTCGTAATTCTTATCATCGCCAAGGAAATTTGACCATGTAGCTGTACTGTCTGTAATCAGAAATGGTTCAGACGGTCCGACACCGATCTGGCGTAATCCCATAAGAACGGTGTTAATGTGCATTATCAATTCGTCATTGAAGTGATCATAGCTTTCTCCGATTCCGACAGCTTTGGCGACGGTTTCTAAAATGCTTTCATTCATAAATTCATACCTCATAAGGTTGACTTTTCATTTAATTGCTATATAATGTGCTTGTGACGGCACAGAGATAAGAGCTCCATGCCAGCACATACTATTTTTAAGAAAGGATGGTGAATACAATGCTAGATGTTTTAATCATGTTTATGGCTAAAGTTAAAGCCGTAACTGCCAATGTGGATGCAGAAAAATCCGCAAATGCAATGTGCGAAGTTCTTAGAACAAAAGAACTGTAGTACGTATGTGATTCTAAATTTACTGCAACATTATTTATCCATTTATTCTGCATTGTTTATTGCATTCTTTTGGAAATCAGCTGTTATCTTCTCCAAGGACAAGTGTCGTTTGGAGTCCTTTCAATTGGCATAGTTGCCATGAGTATACTTTCATCCCCATAATGTATAGCATCATGAGTACGCTTAGTAACTGTAATTAAATTTTCTGGGTCAAGAAGTTTTTCACTTCGATTCTGAATATCAGCCAGAGTAATTGGTTCGATGTGATGGATCAATACTTTCTGTCCACGGATTTCTCGATCAAGGCATCCAAGATCACATCCGGAATCTCTGATGATCACAATATCTCTAACTCTTTGCCACTCGGGCGATTTGTAAAAGATTTGATTCAGATAGCGATGACATCCGAACGTTTCTTCACCAACTGTCCCTCCAAGTTTCAAATATCTGAATCGTTCTTCGTACGTGGTAAGTGCGATCATCTCTGAATATGTTTTAATAATCATCATACTGATCACCGTCGTCTTCTACTTCATCGCCATGACCGCTGTATCGTTTAAATGCATTGATAGCATTGTTGATAGCTTCCTCAGTTCTACCATTCTGCTGTAACGCTTCAGTTTTTGCTCTTAGCAATTTATTCTCTTCTTCCAGACGCTCACGCTCCAATTTTTCGCGTTTTGTTGCCAATTTTAAATAATGGCAAATAATTGGAGTTGGCGCTGTTCCATCGCGAAGCTGCTGCTCTGCTGCATCGACTGCCAAAGATATCATTTGATTCTCTCTAGCTTCTGGAGTCATGGCAGGGGGCATTTCTCTGGCTTCTAATGGTTTTACTACTCTTTTCGCCATGTTTCATTTCTCCTTTACTTACTTATACGCGCCTTTAGATAGCATTTACGAGAGTTATACAGTACATAGCAAAAAATGTCTTGTCACAAAATCGGTAAACACAGGTACTTATACACAAATCGAAAGGAGAAGATACTTCTTTTGGACTACGAAAAATGGAGGAATAGGAGGAAATATTCTTTTTGTACTGTATAGCTCTCGTAAACACCATCTAAAAATATAAATTGTTCTCCAGAAATTTCCCTCCGGAGAAAAAATAAAGACCGCGCCGATGCAGGGAGGGGGTGCGATTTTTTAGACCCCCCCACTATGCTTTATGATTAAGCCGCATCAGTGGTCTCATTTTCATCTGAATCAGATGGTTTTTGTACAACTTTTTGATAGATGTTCAAGAAATCGTACTTAATTATTTCATCAATTGCGTTTTCAATAGCAATTTTCTTTTCTTCTGAAGACATTTCATCAGAAACATTAGCAAATCTATCTAATTTGCCGCAACAATCGTAATTATGTTCAATGTCAAACATGAACCAATCATCAAACTGAGTGAAAGGATTGTAAGGATTGTCAATTGTTGTTAAAGCACATTCATTTAACATTACTTTACGCTGCTCCTTTCAAGTATTTAGAAACTGTTGATGTTGAAACTCCAAGTTTGTCTGCGATTTGAGCAATTGTATAAGAAGAAGATAATGCTTTAATCTGTGCCTGCTTTGCTTGATTGATCTCTTTTGATGTTTTCGGCATTGCTCTTTCTCTTAATGAATCAGCATCACAATTATTAAGTATTCTTTTAAGTATTGTTTCGGATACAGCGCCAGCTTGAATAGCTTCCCATTCTTTGTCATTAATCTGAATATTGCGATCTCGTCTGGACACAGAACCAACTTCCTGTCTGTATTTAGTAAGAGCCTGTTGTCCAGCCTTTTTAACGTCTTTCTTACTAAGCTCTGATCCTGCAGTCTTAGCCGCTGCCTGTTTCTCTTTGACAGTGGCCGCTGCTTTAAGGTTAGCAGACCGCTCCCGTATAGCGTTCTTCTCCGCTGTATTGAGCTTATCCATAAGGGAGTCATACTCGGCTCGGTACTTAGCCTTGGCGTCCTTGTTATACTCGATCTTACCAGTAGACATCTCCAGTTTACGAGCCTCATTAGCCAAGGACTTCATGCTATTAGCGTAGTCCGCATATACGAGCTCCATAGGATGGCGTCGCTTAGATACCAGAGTGTAGGCGTCATCGGTCTCTGCCATGTTGGTACTCTTTTGCATATGCTGTTTAGTAACTTCAGTGACTTCACCGGTACGCTTATTAGTCTTCTTTACGGTGTAGTTGACATCATCCGCGGTCTTCCATACGAGGGCACCCTCGGGGCGTGATGGGTCATACCAATCCTTACCCTTAATGTTGTACCGGGGGGAGCCCTGCCGTTTAGGTACATCATACTCGCCTTTAGCTTTTGATACGATAGTGGATGCACCTCCACCGCCTTCACCACGATACTTCTTCTTAAGGTATGCGATGTCGTTGTCTCTCTCGCTTGCTTTGTAGTCCAGTTTATGCTTCTCAGCATCAATGATAACCATACTGTGACGCACAGCTTTCTCCATGTCCTCTGGTTTAGCCCCGTACAATGTCATATCAGTGATAAGGTTCGAGATCTTACCCATCTCAAGCTGCTTGGTGTGCTCAGACATTACACGATACTCATTACCGTTACGATAGTAATGTTTCTTACCGTTTGCATCCACAGATGTCTCGGTGGCTCCATAGACAGCTTTATTATCGAAACCAACTAATCCCTGAAGCGGCGGTGTAGAGGTTATCTTTACTTTACCGGCTTTATCATGAGTAGGAATACACATAACAGTGTCACCATCAAAGTCAGCGCCAGACAAACGTTCTGCCACTTTGCTATTGATACCAATAGCATCGCCAGCATCTTTACCAATAACTCTAATTCCTTCACGGTTTCTGTTATTTACAGTAAGGATTGGAATCTCAAAAGTACCACCATGAGGAAAGCGAACTAGTGCGAGCTTCGTGCCGTCTGCATAATTCGGTGCATACACTTCGGTGTCGCCCATGGATGTCATTGGTAAAATAACATGATACTTCTGTCCAGGTAATGCAGCTGCCTGAAGATGAATGGCTGCAGAGTCACAGCTTTCTGCAAACTTATGCAAGTAATACTTTTTAACAGTAGGATTCTGAAGTGCACAAATCTCAGCGTACTCTTCCATCTTATTGGCTTTGGCGATACCGAGCTGTTTCTCGGCCATAGCTTTACTCTGCTTGGATAAGAACTGTGACGGTAATGCATCTTTCCATTCTGTCCAATCACCTTCGTCAGCTCGCTTATTAATAAGGCCAAGCTTTTTATTGGGATTGTCGGATGAACCAGAAATATGCTCTCCTGTTTTTGAATCATACCAATATTGACCACCTAGATTGGCATCTTTAATTGCCGATCCAAATGGATTGTCTGGATCATTCTTGATTTTTTTAAGAACCGTATTTCCATCCGGTCCACAAGCAGGTGTTCCTTTATGCTTGTTGGTGTTAAATATAACATCAACTCCAGGTGGGAAGTCTTTATCATCACCATAAACGGCCATACCTTTAAGATAATGAGTACCATCAACCATGATACGAACCTGTGAATATCTTGACTCACCAAGAGACAGGTCACTCACATTTCTCCGAAGCTCAATAACTCCGTCTTTCTGAACCCCTCCGTCTTCTGCGTAACGAACTTTAAGACGTTTTGAATCCAGACTCGCCGGATATGTGAATTTCTTTTCGTATGTATCACCGCCATCTCTTGAAATGTACTCATTGATGGAGTGAATTTTGTCGTAATCATAAATTTCTTTATGCTCGGTTCCAGGTTTGCACAATACTTTCAAAGTTGTCTGCTGTCCTGGATTTGTAACCTGAGGAACACGTCCGCCATACTGAACATACCCATCTCTCTGAAGAATATAAACAGCTTGAGCCAGCTTTTCTTTTGAGATGTTAAGCTCCTGTGGAACGCCATTACCAATATCCACCATCCCGTACTTATCTACCTGCTTCTTCAGGAAGTCAGCGGTTTCCTGAGCTTTACGCATATTGTTCTCAGATTCTGAGTTGAGCCATGAACGAACTGTAGACTCACGAACACCACCCATCTGTCGTCCAATCTCGGTGTAGCCTAGTCCGTCCTCGCGTAAAGATTTTGCACGATCTACGACTAGCGCTCTACGTTCAGCTGTAGCCAATGCTTTCTCTGTTCTGTATTGAGTGGTAGTCAAACCAAAAGTATTCTTAATATTCTCCGGTGTCTCGGTCCAACCACTCTTCTTAAGCTCTTCAACTCTTCCTAAGAAATCGTTAGTATGTTGATAGGGATCTTCTCCGGATCCCCAAGGGTATCGGCCAGAATGTCTTGGCGTTCCGTAATGCTCAAGGAACTCTTCATCATCCATTTCAGCCGAACCCAAATACGATAATATTTCGTCTGCTAATACTGACATGTTCTAATCCTCTCGATCATCATATTCCTGTAACACTTTATCCAACTGCTTGATCTTATCCATGATTGGAACGATGTCTTCCGCGGTTGGGTTGAAAATATCAACATCGTCATTCTGATAGATTCTACATTCGATGCCTGCTAACTGGTCAGGACGGAAGCGATACTCCAAACAAAAAAGAGCAACATATACCAACAGCTGCTCCTTGTGTACGGGACCTTTCCCGGTTTTCAAATCATGGATTCGTAAGAAATTATCTCTAAAAGATATTGCGTCTGCGGTTCCATAGAATCTCTCAGAATAATACAGAACTACTTCCGTTTGCATCTTGAATCCGATTGCATCGTTTACATATGCAGATAATGTTTTCTTTGATCGAGGCTGTCTGATGCCAAGATCAATTGTGTCTTTCGCCCATGCGTGCAGTTTAGTACCAATCGCTGCGGCTCTCTTAGCCTGTAAAATATCAATGGCTTTCTCAACGCTGTAACTTAACCATGCTGGTTGACTTGCGCTGAATGGTGCGTGTGATCCTTCAAGTTTTGAATGCCTGTTGAAGATCATGTAGTATTTCCTCCTCGTTCTCAGGATATATGAATCTCGCAAATGACATTTCATTCATTCGGTCGACGTAATAATCCTGGTTTGGTCTGTGGCTTGCAGTACCACTTTTCTTGCATTCCAAAACCGCCCATCTGTCATTAAATAAAATGAGTAAATCAGGAAGGCCTTGAATATAGGTTGGGTCTGTCTTCATAACCAAACAGCCGGGAAATATTTTTTTCAGCTTTTTAATAAGCTTTGATTGAAATTGACTTTCCAACATTTTGGTTTCTCCTTTCGATGACAGATTGGACTGACAGGATTCGAACCTGTGACTGACTAGCTGGATACCAAAAAAGTTAAACCAGGTTGCTCTCTCCCAAACTGAGTTACAGTCCAAAACTAAAGAGAAAGTGTTGATGTCGTCTAAAATGCGAACTTCTCACACCTCTCCTCTATAAAAGGCGTTGTTTTTCACGCGAATTTTAAAATGCTTGAAAATATGGTGTTAATGCAAAAATAAGAGCCCTAGATTAACTAGAGCCCTAAAATATAATTTTATTCAGTTACTTCATTATCGGATGTTTCCATCTCAGCTTCAGCTTTGTCCAAGATATCTTTGATACGTTTCCGCTCATCCATTATTGCTTGCTCAACGCTACAACCATTACAAATGAGTTTTACACGATCACATAAAATATGTTTATTGTATTTACATTTCATTTCATCACCTACCTTCTGCTTACTCCGTAAATATGATCATATGTCGGAACCAGATCATCAAGATTACAATGGAGCGCAACTGCTATGTTAATAAGATTCTTTAAAGTTGGAAATCTCTTTTTATTCACGTATTGACTTATACATGCTTTCGTTATACCAGTTCGTCTTGCAAGTTCGTTTTGTCCGATTCCAAAAATAATCATTGAGTCTCTAAGATTATCGCCAAAAATATCAATGAACTCATATTCGCTCAATTTCGATCACCTCCACCACAAAAAACGTTTTTGTAGTACCATTATTTAATTGTGAACACCGGCTATTTTTCTATATTTCCTATTTTATTTTTCACGTAATAATTAAGGGGTTAACAATTAAATAACAAAAATAGGGTTTTTTTCCGTACAAAAACTAGTTATTGTACGTACAGAAACCTATTTAAGGATAGTTATTGTACGTACAGAAACTATCGTTCAAAATCCATCTCTTCGCGATACAACGCTTGTAATCCGCTTCTAAATATCTCCGATTTAGATTTTCCAGTCTTTTCGGACAAAATATCGAGCAACATTTTGTCGACTTTGGATAGCCTCATTTCGAATCGTGTTCCCATTATATCTTCTTTTTTCGGTCTTCCGCCTCTATTTTCAATATTATTCATCCAACACCTCTCTAACGTTTATCGGATGTTCGCCAACATCAGCAACGATGCTATATTCACAATAATCCGGAATAACCACAACTCTATTGCCTACATTAGAATTCAGCTCAGTTTCAAGTCTGTCATGAAGATTCACAAGGTCTTCATACAATAACGTGCAATTAGGTCTAACAAGAAATATCATTTTCTGCTCCTCCACAAATCAATAAAAATATTCATAAGCCCAAAAAGTGTCGCAGCTACATACCATGCAGAATTCGAAGTAACGCACCCTATGATAATCAATCCAAAACCGATCACAGCCTCCAAAATAACACCAAATATGTTCCACATAGTCATCACCTCCAAATCTTCCCGGTTTCCTTCTCCTTCAATACTATTCTGTTCTCCACATGAAAGCCTGCAAGTTCACAAATATCGAAGATAGAATTCAGCAGCTTATAGAATTTCTCATCCGATTTATCAAAGCTCCGTTCTTTATTCTCTGTGCGTTTAATGGCTTCATATGCTGTCGGGTCGTAATATCCAGACCCATTTCTTCGTATTTCGTTATCGTTCAATTCCTTTAATCTTACCTTTCATAAATTCTCTCAAGTCCTCAGACTTAATATGATACCAACCATCTACGTTGTATCTTAAATATCGCAAGTACGCCCCAATGCTGCCTTTCTTTGGATCATACGGGTTTCGTTTCATCGCCTCTTTCAGTGTCACGCATTGTCACATCCTTTCCCGAATACCAGCCCATTTGCTTCATTTTCTTCACAAATAACTTCATTTCATAACCTGTAAGACCTACTGCTGCACTAACTCCGCATGTAGAATCATATGACTGAATAATGTTTTCGCCAGAACGCTTATGCAGAATATCAACTGAATGAACGTATTTATACTTGGTGTCATATCGCTCATAATAAACGACATGCTCATTCTCTATATTTTTACAAAACCCAACCTCAGCAAGTTTCTCATCTACACTTTTAAATAATTTCATCTTTTTATCCCTTTCTTTCAAAAATGAAAAAACCCAACGCATATCACGCTGAGTCCTCCGTTTCTAATCTGACACCACCGTACTCCCACAGATCACGCTTCAGCTCGTCCATGTCCTGTTAATGCTACTACCATTTCGTCACCGCCAAACATCCACATTTATCACACATACATAACTTGCCAGAGACGGCTACAAATCCATTTCCTGTTTTCTTATAAATTTTACGCTCAAATTCAGCATAGTTGTCTCCTGTTCTGTATACAACCGGTTGCATAATTTCGTGACACACCGGACACAATCTAGTGCTTTCTGCCATATCTACACCTACTTTCTATCTTCCACAGGAATAATTATATCAATATTGGAAAGAATCTGAAGGATGTTCCATGATTCTCCGTTGAATTCCTTGTCAACATCAATGAATCTCTCTACAAGATCACTAAGCAGCATCGATCATCGCTTCTAGCTGAGCCTGTGCGAGATTATACGTGGCAGTCTTACTCTTCTCGGTTTCTCGTTTCTGTCTCCGCATTTCTGCTCTGCTCATCTAAATATGCCTCCCATGCTGAATTAAACATATTACTAATGCCAGCTCTTTTATATTTTTCTTCCTTGCATTCACAAACACGATTAGTAATCTCATACACACAAAGAAAAATCACAAATATCAATATTAAAATTTGTACAAATGTCATTCTATATAGCCTCCTAAGTAAATGTCTTTAATTTTATCTGCTTCAAGTTCTAAAATTTGGATTGCATTCATAACCTGAGAAATGCTATCTACTGTTGTGTAACTATTAGCCATTTCTTGTATATAAAACTCGTTAATGAACAAATCTCTAGCATTTTCTGCAGCATCTTTGGTTGTATAAATACCAAAAAGATGCTCCTCGTATCCGTAACTGTTAAAATAAGTGTTCCCATGAACTAAATATAAAATCATCCTTTATTCCTCCGCAATTTCTAAATAATATGCGTCATTAGCCGGAGCTAATGTCATCCCTAAATGTCTCAAACGTGCTTTTTTAACAGTCAAAACCCCATTTGCTGACGCATCGTATTCTATTTCATTATAATATCCGCCAACACCAATTTTGACATCATGCTCTTTGAAACGAACCTCGGAAAAAGCATCAATTGTGATTTCAGCATTCAATCCATTTTCATCTTTAAAGATATGAGCGGTTCCAACGAGATCAAAGCGATTAAAATCCCAAAACACAGGAACGTATTCTGGGAACTGAATATCACAATCATCGGGCATGACATCCTCACCACATCCATGATTATTAATGGAATTGAATAATAAAAATCTTCCTTTATATTTCATCATCGTTAACCCTCTTTCCCGTCAGCTTCTTGTAAATATCAACAGCGTCATCACCTGTTATGCAATTTAACACTGATATTGTAGACGGACCCAGTAATGGTTCATACTTTTTAAATACAGTCAAAACCGGAATATCATCCTGTGATTTATCAAAACTAATAAATATATTACCGTCCATTTCTCTTATTTCTCCACTATTTTTATATAACGAATTTGATTGTATGGAATAGCCGCCAGCAAGGCGTAATCACTATCTTCTTTTTTGTGTAAAAACAAACACATATTAGGACCGGTATTTTCAACGAAATCACATTTGCAATCAAAGTCCATACCAGTTCCATCAATTAATACAACTACAAAGTAAACTTTATTTTCTTCCATTTTTCTTCCTTCCTCTCCGATGATTCAAAACATACTCACCATATCTGTCAGGTGTAATATTCTTTTCTCTTTTGGCTTTCCATCCTACCCAGCCTCTACGACCGTTTTTCTTATTCCACTCTTTTGTGAACATTGTTGAAATATCATTACTCATAGGTTTCTCCTTTCATGATCAGCCATTGCTTCTTTGAATATAATAGTGACAACTTTCTTTTGATCCTCGTTATAATCATCCCTCAACTCAAAAGATCGAATGGTGGCATCTAAAGATATATGATCGCCAAGTAAATCGCCAATAGTTCCATATAATTCTTGCTTTTGGCATTCGTTTAATGTATCAAATATTTCGCGTATGGTTTTATCATTATTCATCCCTTAAACCTCTTATGTGATCTTTTATATTTCGGTTTACTAACACATCTGTTCATAGGAATCCCGTGGTGCTTTAACCAATTATTAGAATTACAATATACAGGTGTTAAATACTTAATCATCAATTTTATCTTTTTATAATACCCGTGTGGTCGCATATAATTATTCGGTTTCTTCATAATATATCTCCTACTCTAACAAATCTTTATCGATAATCTGGAAGTTAGCTCTGTGAATATAAAGAGCTTTGCCATCAATCATTAATTTAGTCATCTTCGGCAAATCTTTCGGGATCTTCCAATAGACCTCATCGCCAGAATAAGCCGCTATAGGTTGTCCGAGCTGAGATTTAATCACTACTACCCGACTTTTACCAAAATAATTTTTATATTCATTGATTATTCCAGAAACGTATGTATAATCTGTAATACTACCAGAAGATTGACTGTAAATATCATCCTGTGTAAACTCCGCTTCTGGTTGTAATCCGTCCTGTTCAAATATGCAGGTATCGCCGCAACTCTGAATCTGGTCGGCATCAACGTTAATTGTGATAACTGACGATAAAGAATATCCGGTAATAATCGAACCATTACTATCATAAGAAGTCTCTTCAACTTTGTTTCCCGTGATGTTAATCTTATCGCCTGTCGTGGTCATCACTCTGTTACCATAATTATCGTAAGTCCGGATTGTGTACCCGTTACCTACCAAATTGCCTTTGAAATCATTCATGGCATCATCCAGAGCGGCACAACCTATAAACCCGCTGAATATACAAACGCACAACACCATACACACTAACGCTTTAATTTTCTTTTTCATCTTTTGTTTCCTCCTTGACAACGTCTTTTCCCCAACCAACGTTCAAATATGCATAAAAATCCCATTGGTCTGACGGACAACCGCTTGGTAATGGTTGTGCCGGGTCAAATTTAACCTTATAACCATTAGCGATTAATTCATTCCGTACTGCCTGTATGATTTCGTGGTCGTTTTCGTCCCTGTCGTCAACCGCCATATATAATGCAAAATGACCATTAGAACTCTGTTTCATAATTTTTTTCATCACATCGTCCATAAGTTCCTTAGCTTTGCTGGAAATCATTGTTTTACGATACATTTCTTTAGCTGTCATAACCATATCGTTTCCTCCTACCTGTCCAAAAATCTCCAAATTTTAATCTCTTTCACGATGCTGTATTTAACCGCCATGATAAATAACCCCGCAAATCCAATTATGAACAATAATACAAATACACCATGCCAGAATTCATGATCACAAAATATCATACCGATCAATCCAATAAAAAATAGCGCCACCAAAAAGATGACGCCCACTACTAATTCACTCATCCTATTCTTCTTCCTCCTCTTCTTCTATTCTTTTCCTCTGCTCAGCGAATCGAGTTACGTCATTCATAGCGCTGGCATACCCGCTGCTATATCCATTAGTGTAACCTTTAGCGTAAGATTTTGTGTCTGAATTCGCCTTGCTCTGAAGCTGATAAATATCAATACCGTTTTCACGCAATTTGCGAATCAATTCGATTGCCGCATATAATTCTTTCTTTTCAACGATGATCTCATATTTTTCTTGTATGTGGTTGCATAAAGTTGAGAATATAAATTCTTCTTCTGTTTCTTGAACCTTATGTGCTATCTCACATGTAATATTATTCACATCATTCATTTTGTTCTCCTTTCCAATAAAAAAAGAAAGGGCCTGCGATTTTTCAACCACAAGTCCTTTCAGACATTTTTGTTTCCCTACGCTTCGATGTCTTTCTGAGTATCCTCCTTGATTGCTTTATCGTATTTTTCAATATCTATTAACACGCTAGATATTTTTCGATCGCAATAGTATTTTATAATAACGTCCAAAGCGTGTTTATAATCTTCGTTAGTGACCACTGGCAACTTTTGTGATAAATTTTCAATATCCCACGGATGAATTAATACTTCACCATCTTTGGAAGATGGAGTGTATTTGTTTGCTGCTTCAATTATTAAGAATTCTGCCATTTCTCTATTCCTCCCGAGCCAACCCCACAAATTCCACACGCTCCTCTGCAAGAGACACAAAATATCTTTTGCCTTGATAGTTGATATAGTCTCCTTCGTATTTAGTATTCTTATCTGGCTCTGAAGCATATGCCAGAATGTTGATCTTAGTCGTCTTGTTCATTTACTTTATACACCTCCTGCCAGTGCTCAGGCAATTGATTCACCCGATTACATTTGGGGCACGTAATATGCAAAGTATATGATTCTGGATCCACAAAAGGGTAAAATTTGTCAAATTTGATATCAGCACCACAATAACGACAAGGTATTTCATAATATACCTTATCGATTGTTTTCTTCTCGTTCTTCGGAACCAAAGTATCGGCAATTTTCTTCAAACTGCTGTCAATTCCTTTCAATGCTCTCAAAATATCCTGTTCGTATCTGTCATGTGTTGGCATTTTCTTCATCCTCCTGTTTTGTCAATTTATTGAGTAGCTCATTAATTATGTTTTCTTTAGCTACTATTACATCAGCATCGTCGCAAAGTGCATCGCGCAAACGTCTATTGCCGATCATTATGCTATGATATCTATCCTCAAGCTCGCTATAAGTTTTTCGCATCACACTAACGATAAATCCGAACACAATAAATTCAGCAATAGCCATAGCCGATAAAGCAATTATCAGAATTTCATATCCAGCCATAAGATATTCTCTCCTTTCGATTTGCTATAAAATAAAGGCCCGGCGATTAAGCTGAGCCAAATATTCTTATAAAAATATAAATATTAATCGCACGATTGCTACCCCGCACATTATGAACGTGGCCAACCGGAAACCCCCGGATATTCCGAGATACCATTTCTCGAATGTGGTGTAGTTTTTAGCCATGAATCGCCACTTATTTGCCAAGTTCATGCTTCGTCCATATGCTTTCGCTATCACTACATTTACAATATCAATCAACAGCATTATCAGTGCTATCTTTAGTAGTATCATTAGATTTTACCTCACTTTCTTTTATTTGAACTCTTCTTCTGGTATTACATATTCACATTTCTGAACCCAGATTGTACACTTATATGTTTCCTTCAGGAGATTGTACACACGTCTTGCTTTCTCTTTTGCCTCTTTATCATCTCCGACAATGGTGCGTAGTCGCTCCATGTTTCCATTTACGTTGTAACAGCCTAGTCTATATTCCATATATTTACTCCCTCACTTTCATCTTTCAAGATACCAGCATTACGACAATCTGAAATATATTCATTAATCGCATTAACAATACTACTCTTCATTTTATCTGCCGCACCGGTAATCGCTTTATCATAATATCCATTACGAATCAATAATTTGTTTTCTGGGTAATAAATACTGATACTACTACGCATAAGCGGCGTGCTTTCACCTAAATATAGCATCATATTACCATATCCAGCTTTAGATATAATTTCTAATAATTGCCGTAAGTTATCCACAGTCAATTGATCATCCTCACAAGAAACCGCGCTTAATGGTTTTACTTCGCACATCGTCACCTCTCCTTTTTCTCCTCAAAATTTACTGGTTTTCGTGAATGTAAATTACAAGGCTCAGCAAGACAATCATTGCATGGATCCTCAACATCTTTTTTATCCTTGTGTTTACATAAGTTACAGTATTTGAAAAAATCAACCTCTTTGTATTCGCACTCCAAAATATCACTCTCCTTTCCAACATACAACCAGCATTATGATGATCGCCAAAATTAAAAATGCAACGAATCCATCATTCAACGGTATCACCTCCAAAAAAATAAAAGACCCAATGCAATCTACACTGAGTCTTTTTTAATCACTTAAAATATGAATTCATCACATATTTCTTAAGTTTTTCTATAACTTCGTATGTCGCATAATCTGTCGTATACCCGTTCAACATCTTTTCGCTAAATCTGTTGATATAAACCTCAAAATCCAAACCATCTCTTCTTGTGATTTGGATATAAAGTTCGTCATCATCAGTTACTTTCACATAGATGTGTCCGTATATCCTCTCTTTTAATTTTGCATACAAAGCCATAGAAAAATCATAACCATATTGTGTCATGCTATTCACACTCCTTTCATTATAGGGTGTGTTTAATTCGTGACATCTCCAGTGATTAATTCGCTATACGGAAGCGTCTCAATCCACTTACAGAACTCTCGCCACTCATCTAGCTTGTGATTCTTACGAGACTTATGAATATTCGCCAGCACCTCATAATTCATCATGACATTATGAGTCTGGTTATAGCTGCTCGGAAGAAGCTGAATCATCTGCCACCATGCTCCTTTATTAGTTTTATCGATGCTGTAGATTTCACGGATAAAATTTAAATGATTAATCGACGACTTCAAATATTCAAGAGATACTTTTGACAGATGTTCAGTCGAAAAATCCTCCAACGTAAACTCTTTCTCAGCAATCTTATGCATTGTACTGCAAGAGTTCGCAACAGTACCGACCTTATATGTATCAAATTCTTTCCACCAATATAGAGGTGCAGTAATTCTCACATATACCGGCATCATTTGCATATATTTCCGATGTTCTGTACCTGCATCTGACAAACGCTGCATGAGAGAGTGGTCATTTTGGCTTAGACAGTAGTTGTTTTTATGTCTGCATTCCATACAAAATGATCCATCTTGTCTACAGATATGACTATCACTCTTCTCCCATAAGTTCATAGAATTTCGCATACCCTCAATAATAAATTCCATCTGCTCTGGACTCGCCAGAACTACATTTTCTAATTTAATCATTTCTCTTACTTGTACTCCTCTCTCGCCACTTCATCAATTGTTCAGCTTTTATCAAAGCCCATTCGTCGTCTATTGGCAAATTAAAACCTGTAGATCCGTCCCAATCTTTAAAATATTCAGCGTATTCCACTTCAGCAGCTGTCTCCGGATAATTCTCCTGCAGCACTTTTAATTCATTAGCCCACTGACTCCACTGAGCATCGGAAATAATGTTGTCGTTCAGGATATAATAAATAGCTGAGTGAACGATCATCTGCAATCTACGCTGCTTAATTTTTTCAGCTACCGTCATTGAATTTATCACCTACAAATTTTCCTTCATTAAATTTCTTTTTTCTACTGATAGCCCTGGATATAGCAATATCAATACTACTTCTCGATTTCAAATGGTAATAGTATAAATCAATGAATTTAGTGTTCATTCGATCTATTCTACCTGCAGCCTGTTCCATTACTTTGTAGCTGTAATTTTGAGAGTAAAATATAATTGTATCTGTCTCTATGCAATTCCAGCCTTCACAACCGGCGGTGTATTGAACCAAATATATCCATCTGTCAGCCTTCGGTATAGCTTGATGTGCATGTCCAGACCACTCGGCTATTTCGTACCCTATATATTCATCATCACAGAATAAATGCAGCAACATTTCACGCTCATAATCGAAATTGTAAAATATAATAGCTTTAGGAGTTCTCTCTAAGATTTCCATAAGAGCAACAATGCGTGAATCATCCTCGCTTACTATTCTTCTAAGAACATAGCAAAGACCGGCTGCTTGTTCGATTGGTTCGTTTTTAAATGGATCCCATCTGAGCTTTATAGCTTCTTTATACTTACGAATGTCGTAACCAACAAAAATATCCTCATCGTGTCGAACAGTTGCACGCTTGAAATCCATGTCTACAAGTACACGATTTCTCAATCGTACTAATCGCTCAGTGTTGATGTATCTATCAATCTGAGGCCATTTGGTAAATCTGGAATATATGATATGCTCTCTACCAAATTCAGTTCTGTTTTTATAAAAACCATTTGCAAGAAAAACTGGAATATAATCGCTCCAAGTGTCTCCGGCAGTTGCAGATAGAATAATCCAATCGTTATGTTTTACGATCTTTAGAAATGTTTTAACCCACACACCAGTGCCAGTCACCTTATCTTCATCGAATATAAAAAATGCGTCCTTAATATCTGCGTATTTTTTAATATTATTCCAACTATCAATAGTAACCTGAAGCTTCTTATATAATGTAGCTTTCGGATTAGTAGATATACAGTAATTCGCCAGTTCCCCCTCCCATTCAAGTGAATCACGTTTCATTGCAGTTGTGATAATATACAGATCTTTAGGATGCTTCATCCGGACATACTTTTCACCGTCATAACTACCGCCCTGCTCTTTGAAGTAATAATATAATCCAGTTCTACTTTTACCCGATCCGACACCACCATTGAGAATGCAGCCGTTGTGCATTTTTTTAACTGCATCCTCTTGATAGTCTCGTAGAAATGTATTAGTTTTCTTAGGCATTCACTTTACTCCACATCGTAAATCGTATCACTAGTTCTTAAAACGGTAATATCAGTAACAACGATACGTCGGTATTGTAAGCCGTGACATTTCGCATATGAGTTGAATGCCTCATTCAGTTCATTTCTATCTCCAGCACGAATGGTCAGAAAAGCTTCATCTTGATATTTCGTATCATTATCATCTTCAAATGACACAGAAACTCTTCCGTATTTTCCATTACTCAGTTTTCCGACCCATCCGTTACCCATGTCAAAATAATCTTTCACCGGCCCAGGATTTTTGATAGGTGTTATTACCGCCAAGAGTCTCCCATCTCCATATATATCAATGGTTTCATCATCTTCTTCTTCTTCTGCTTTCACAGCATCATAAGGCACCCATTTTTTGAAAATACTATAATATTCCCAAGCGTTACCAAAACATTTCTTTGAAATCGCCATAGCCATTCCCTTTTCTGGATCGTATTTCTCTCCGTTCTGAGTTTTCACAACTGTTTTTGTTCCATCATGCCATAAAATAATGGTGGCCGGATCGTTGAATATAACTTTTTTGATTCTAAAATGCTTTCTCATCTTGGTACCAAAAAATGCATTTAAAGTGACTTTACCATCAGTTCTGGAAAATTCTGTATAATCCATTTTAATATTCCTCCTTAATAATAAATTTTCTTCCAACCTCAACCCGATACAACTCTTCGAAATCATATTGAGTTATATTCGTTTTTGGACCGAAACAAGCCCAGATAAATGCCATATCATTTATCGATACTCCAAACTCGGTGAAATAATACTCACTAATCACGTTTTTAATAAATGTTGTCACCAAAATATCCCGACAATCAAATCTCAGCTCATCAATATTTCTAAAACCCATTCTTGAAGCCACATTTGCGTAAAAATGATTTAGGTCCGTGTAACATTCATCTCTAGTAAGTTTCAAAACCATCAAATCACCCCCAGATTTCGGAAATGTTCAATATGCTCATTACGTGCAAATAAATATGCGTTCTGAATTGAAATATCAACCTTTGTAAAGGTTTCCGGAGTCCAGCCAAAACAATTCAACACATCAGAATCCCCATCCCAGTTAATGGCATATTCATGGTTATCCATTTCGTAACGGAAGGCCGATTTAGCAAACTCTGGATCTTTCATGGCTTCATTAAGTTCTTTCGCGTGATTGATTGCCATATCTTTATATGCTTTAAAATCTCTTTTACGGATAATATCCCCGCAATTATGAACGGTACAACATTCATCGATAGATTTGACAGAAAGCTTCTCAAGTGCTTCGTTCAACTGTTTTTCGTTAAAAGCAAATGCGATTGGAAAATTGTTCATATCTTTTACATGACGATCCCTCATTTCCAAATATTCCTGCAGTTTAGTCATTCTGATTTTCCTCCTTCCATCTGAAAACCAATTGTACACAGCTCCAACATCTGCTTTGATTTCTGCACCATCTGTCATGGCATCCTCTCCTTTCGATTTGTAAAAATAAAAGAGCCTCAGCGGTTAAGTCAAGACTCTAATATTTAAGTTAATCCTCGCACTCCTCGAATTCATTTTCGTAATATTCTTCGAACCGATTAAGATTTTGTTCTACATTGATAGAATCCAGATATGCGGTTCTTCCGGTTTTACCATTTACTTCCCAGTCATATGCTCTGAGGTCTAAATCGACTCTTAAAATATCAATGCTGTCCAAAAGTCCTACATTCTGCTCAGATAGTCTGCGTACATGCTTTCCAGATTTTAAAAATACTTTCGGACCACGATCGTTGAATTTGATCTTAACCTTAATATACATGTACGGATCATCGCCTTCTTCTTTCGGAGGTTTCACGGTAACATTCCAACCGTCGGCAATTAATTGATCGGCTAACTCCGTATCATCAATGCGTACTGCGAAGTTACGATCTCCTGCTCTGTTGAACTTTGATTCCTCTCCAGAAAAATTCTTAAAAATAATCCGTGCGTCATCAATCTGTAATAATTTTCCAGCTCTTGCAAATCCAATTTCCATAATTCTTAGTTTCCTTTCTTTTCTTGGATAAATTTTTTATAAAAATAAAAGAGCCTCAGCCGTTAAGCCAAGACTCTAATATTTAACTAATGTTTCAATTTGAATATACCATATCCAATCCATAATTTAGCTGGAATCTGAACCGGCCATATAAATACGGTCAATAGGGAATCCAATGCAACTATTTTAACGTCAAAAAAATCAAGAAATTCTTTTGTGTTTTCTTTTCCATTTTTGACTCTTAGCCACAATATGAGTCCTAAAAACATAACCATACAAATAAGGTCTGTCATAATCCCAATCTTCAAATAAGTTAACATAATATAAACCCTCCTTTTATTCTTAGTCATTAAAGGAGTTGATTTCTACGCGTCTTTCTCTTTCTTTGTGATTACGCCATACTTCATGCCAGTACAAATCATGGCCGAATCACAAATTTTTGTAGTAATATACAATACTGCGGACATGCACATAACTTTCCAAATTTTACGAGTCAAATTAATCACTTCCTTCCTATTAATATGCTGTTATTCACATAGCCCATGGGAGCTCTTCCACTTCCGGTTCTGGTACTCTCATAAATGATGGGTCTGGAATATATGGATCATCCGACACAAACCACTCATAATCTCCGTATTTAGAGATAGTGTCTACAGCATCATTCAGCAATTTATCATAGAACCGATAATCCACATTATCTTCCAAATGCATATCTCTTACCTGCTCCGATTCTAACCAACGATATCCAGTCGATCCTGGAGCAGCATATCGCTTACCCTCGTTCACACGATAAAGAATACCGCCTTTACATCCAGACTTGATAGGCGTAAACTGTCCGACCCGTCCGACAAATATCAATGAGTGACCTTTATCGATCTCTGGTCGAAGTTCTGATGTCTCACGCTCGAAGTCCGTATCAGCAATCTTACCCTTCCTATACATCTCCTCAAGCTTTGACAATCTTTTTTCTTCGGCCGATACATCCGGTAAATCTTCATTCATATCCAAATATAAATCGCCCTTGGTCGTTGAGAATGTTTCGCACAAATCTTCAAATTCTACTGGTTCATGGCTAAAGCATTTTTTGAAAATATATGGTACTGCAAATTGTTTACCAGTTGCAGTCCATTCTCCACCATGATCAGCGTTATCACCAGGAATATAACCATACAAAGCTTTACATTCTTCTGGATCCTTGTATTTGGCAATATAAACTGCATCATTTACCAGGCACATTCTGTCATAGGTCGCCTCATGCTCAAATGTATAACCATATTTCTTACCGAAGTCCATAACAAACTGAATGATCTCAGGTGTTGCATCTGGAATCTTGATGGAATCCGTCTTAATATGAGCGACAGTAAATCCACGTTTACGAACCTCATAACGAAGATCGAGCATGAATAATGCGCCACGTTTTGCAACAATATTATCAATGTTACGTTTGTCGCGGAATGCATTATCAAAGCCAGCAGAAGTAAGACCATATACAGAATTAATAGCTGTCTTCAATGCATTTGCTAATTCCTTAGCTGTCATCTCCCCATCAATTACTCTCTGAATATGTTTGGTAAGTTTACCGTCCAGCATGTTGTTAACCTCATCCCATGCCTTATGCTTAATAGATACACGTCCCCATACAATATCACGATACGCTCTTGTATAACGAACGCCGAACAGACACTCAGCAATAGTTGTTGATGGATGCATTGAAGCAATATCCAGCAAAGCGACATTACCATACATGCCTGGTAATCCCTCAGCAAATCCGCCTTCACCTACTTCTTCTCCACGATATATAGACTTCGCTTTGCCTTTTGCAAATTGGTCAAACTTGTATCCTGGAAAATATGGGAGTAAACTCTGAGCTTCGCCATGCCGCTGAGCCATCATTTCTGGACAAGATTCTTTAAGAAAATCAATTGTTTCAGGATCCAATTCCATAACCGGCTTGGATAAATCTCGGTAATGAAATTCTCCCTGAGGATTTTTATTGTTGCCAAATATAATTCTGGTAGTCAGAGTATTTGTGGTATCGTTCAATGTCATACCGGCTAAGTCTGCCAGAATCTCTCTAGCTGTGAAATCGCTTTGAAGTGCATCAAATACAGCTTCGGTAGAAATGACATCATTGTCACAATATTCGGCAACAGTCTTCCATTTTTCTTCCGGCACAGGTTGATCCCACGGTAGCCCAAGTTCTAAATGATGAATGCCAAGTTTGATTTCCCACTTCTTTAAAGACATCTTATTCCCAGCCGATGCAAAATCATAAATATCAGTATACGAAAGATTATACGCCTCTCTAAAAAATCCTTCATGCTGCATAATAATCTTCTGGGATAATTTATACAGCTGCATGTTATCATAGCCCATCAATCTCGCATAAAGCATATGATTATCGTATTTGCGGTTATTAAACCCAATTAATCTATGCTGAATAAGACCTTCAATGTCTTCTGGCGATGGATTTATCATTCTTATTACTGGATTTTCTTTGCCTTGAAACTTCCAGTTTACAAGAAATAAGTTCGGAAATACCTCAACATCAAAGAATACAATTTTTTTATCGCCCTCATCTACACTTTCGCTGGCATTCTCCGACTTGTAATGCAGATTGCTGGCAAGTCCAAGACAATATTGAGCATGATTGGTGCTATGCATGGCAAAACCTACAATTTCATTGCTCATGTCAGACACATCATAGGAAATACCGCTCTCATATGCGTCGTCCAGAACTTTCTTGATAAAATCCATGTTTGGTTTTGTGCCGGGATGAATCTCTTTCCGCAAACACTTTTCTATAGTGGTTCTCAACCCTTTTTCGGTTGGTATAACGTCTGTTCTTAGCACTTTTTCCTCCTTAATAGGCAATCCAGAACTGATTGTCGCTATTGGGAGATCATTGCACTTTGTGAGTTTTCGTCTAAGAGAACTGTTTCCAGTGAAGACCTTAATCTCAATATCTGGCGCAAATACTCGGCTTAGCCGTTCTGGATCACCTGTATAAATATAATGAAGATGGATTCCAGCACCACTCTTGCTTAATTCCGCATATGTAGCTGGCCATTTGGAAGCTTCCTCCAAATTCTTCTCAAATGATTTCTGTCCATCTTCACCTTTAATATCAAAATCGATTACTATGTGATTCGCAGGAACCTTGACATAATGAAGTCTCGATGTATCAATAGATTCGAGTGTTGTACGGACTTCGCTCCATGGTTTTTGTGGGGTTCCCATGGTTCCGGCATACTGCGCTGGATATATTCTTCCATGCTCATCGAACTGCGATTTAAGTCCACTCCGAAAATATATGGTGGATTTTGGCTCTGATTCATCTTTCTTATCCTCCTCTTTTTTCTTCTTTGTGTGGCTGCTGAATATCTCTGTTTTAAAGCCTTTAAAATATCCAAATGTTTTACCATCCCCGTCACCGTCAGTATCAAAAGTGCTGTCAAAATCCCAGAAATAATTCTTTAATTCCTCTTTGAAGTTCCTCTGCGACAACGGAAACGGTACTTTAGCTTCTTCGCAATATGTCTTGTATCTTTCCCAAGCAGATCTAAGAGATGTTCCATCTTCTCGTTTAAACACATGATATGAGTCAATTACATAGTTGTAGAAATCATTGGAAGCTCCTAACATTGCAATCGGAACGTAAGTATCATACGCACCCGGATCTTCTAAATATACATCTCTGCAATGGCACGCGATACCACCAAGTTCAAACGGTATCTCTCGCATGGCTTTCATGTATTCTTTAACGCCCAGTTTATTACCAGATGGAGTAACATCAATCAATCTTCGAATAAGACCAGATTTGCCATCTGTAATCTTTACTGGTCTGTTCGTACCCATAAGCAAAAATGCATTGAACTTATTTGAATATGTAGACTTAAATTTCTCATTTACGGTCATAAGTTCATGCGAAACCAAGCTATTCAATCTTGTATTATCCTCAATCTTTGACAGGTCACCATCATGTTGGATAGCCACAAGTGGGTTAGTTTTAAAAGCTTCCAAAGCAAAAGAGTTACTAGCAGAGCCCAATGCTTTCGCATCAAACACCGAATAGTAACCCTCAAATAACATTTGGATAATATTTATGATTGTTGATTTACCGCTACCCGCAGCTCCATAAAACACCATGAACTTCTGTAATGTCTTAGAAGCTCCGGTAACGATAGCCCCAATAACCCACTCAATCTTGTGCCGCTCGCCTTCAGAATATAAAGTAGAGATAAGTTTCTCGTATGCATCTATATTTGTAGGTTCCAGTGGGTAATTGAGTTTTTTACTTGCGTAATCTTCCTTGGTCGTTTCCACATTAGAGAATATCAATGTTTCGTCAAGTGGATGAAAATTATCTCTAAGCTGCTTTTGACAATACTTGTGCCACGAGTCGATCGAACCAGAATCAGAATCCCACATATATAACGGGATAAGAGAATCAGTTGTCTTCTCTCTGTACTCAGCAACAAATTTTTTGATCTCACGGTCTACAATCCTGACAACTTCTTGTTCATCTGTGGACCACAAATGCTTCTCTTCATCCCAAATAGCATAAAAATCTCCGCCGCGAATCATTAAATCTGTGCTTCGATTATTAATGATAAATTTGGGATATATTTCAACCACACCCTGTTTTTTGGTTCGGGTTGCGATTTTAAAAAAATCCATATTACATCAATTTATCTCCTCTCATGAAATTGTATCTAGGTACCATAAAAGCTGTACCCAGATCTCAACGTTACGCAAGTCGTCCTTACTTCCATGGATTGTAAACAAACCGCCATGACCATCTGGCTCGTAATCGTTCCTCATAAATTGATTCAGTATGAGTCGAACATATCTACGATCGTAATTATCATCTGTCATAGAAGATAATCCAAGACTTGCTACCATTTGCCAAAACCATTGTTTTGTCCGGTTTCCCTTTTGTGGATTATCCATGATGGTTTCTTCACAGCGTAAGGCCAGTGCAATCATCATTTCAAGCATTGAACATGTCTCTGGCAATGCAGCTTCGACATCCTCATAGCGATATCTTTTCAAATCAGAAAACCGGTAACGAAGCCCTAATCCGTCACCGGCTCTATTACTATCCATTGGAAGTGCTGGATCATACTCTCTGTGATATAACGCATCCAATAGGTAGCCATATGAAATATCGCGTATATGCTTATCGACGATAGAACGTAACCATTTATAATATTCGTCGTTAATATCCATAGGCTACCTCCTGTTTAAAACATATCTCTATAGTTGGAGTCATCCTTGAGAATCTCGAAGTCTGTTTCAAGCTCCTCATTTCTGACATATACTGTATCTTCTTCGTATTCACCGAAATGATCTAATGATTCCTCACCGACAATCTCATCAACATTTGTGATCACATTATCGTATTCATCCGCCAGAACGCCGTCGGCGTATAATGTTAATGTCTGTGTTTTGAAATCATTAGTGTCAAATTCATCAGGCGAAATCACCTGTGGTGTATAAACTTCTACCACTTCTTTTTCATCCTCCTTTTTTATTTTTGAATAGTTAGTATAGTTGGATGCCATTTCGCGATACTGATTAACCTCTTCTTTTGTCGGTTCTGGTTCTGTATCGCCTTCGGTTGGCTCTTCCAGCTTTTTCATTTTCTTTGCATAAACTTCTTTTACAGATGCAATCTCTTCCTCTGCAATCTGTTCATATTTTGTTTTTAATACTCGTTCGGTAACAATTGTTCCAAGTGCTGCGCCTGCTAAAAATATCAATAAATTTTTACATGTATTCATCTTCTTCATACTCCTTATATAGTGTTGTTACGTCGTCCTCTTTATCGTCGGGTTTCAATGTTATAGCAGTTATTGCGAGGCCACCGAAAAATAACGATAGACTCAAAAATACACCGCCTGTAATATGTCGCTTCTTACTTGTGCTCAGTGACATTTGCAACATGTATAGCATCCTTTCGATTTTATCCATACCGTTCAACCCCTTTGTAATATGGCGATTCCTCCCATGAAGAATATGCTTGCTAAAGTGACAAATACAAATGTATATTTTCTCATCGATTTAATCCTCCTTTTCGTACACCCTTACGTAATCGACAGGGCTATTCCAAGATTCAGTGCAACTCGAAATATCTCCATCACGCATTGCAGATCGGTTCAAATTATCCCAGTCTATTACAAATTCAGACATACAACCATTATGTTTTGTAACAATGTTAGCACTATCGGTATCATTGTCATCTTTTTGATCGGCGAGGATACATGGAATGACTGTCCCGTTCATTAATACCAAGTCAAACCAGGTTCCAATTTCCGATGTAAAATACGAACCAATGGCGACACAATATCGTCCATCGACTTGTCGAATACCAAATTTTCCTGTGTAAGCTTCAGTATTCTGCAGTATATACTGAGCTGAACTACGGTCTGTGATCATATTGTAATCCATGAATGATTTGTACCCGGACGTCTCCGGAGCATCATAATCAATATATGCACAGGACTGCTTTGAAATGTAGCTTTTATATAGATATCCAGTTTGACCATCGTGATTAATAGATACCCATTCGTCGTCATAATCAGAATATTCAATTTGCGTGTTGAAAATATAAGTATCAAGAATTTCAGAATCTGTAGATGGAGATAGCCGAACGTTAACAGATGCAGTAGTATATCCAATGTATGTAGGCTTTAAGAGTTGGATAGTTACCAACGATATTCCTGCTGTAGTTGCCGATGCATTAATCGGCCTACAAATAGATAAACTCAGTAGAGTAACCATGGCAAAAGCCCTTATTTTTCGTAATATCATACTTTACTCGCTCTCTTATCACAAATATAAATTTGTCCGCCAATCTGACAACCTTCAATCTTGCCGAGTGTATATAAGGTTCGGACTGTGGAAACACCAGTGTTCATTTTTACTGCCGCCTCCTCAAGCGTAAGTAAACCCGGTAAATTAACCGTATCGCCACTGAATATTTCCTCATTTTCCAGATTGTTTTCTAAAATATAAATAATCAATTCTCTTCCAGTCATACTATGGATCCTCCTTTGATAAAAACATTTTTACTTTCGATCGATGAGATCTCTATACTTATTTCCCGATACTGTGGTATTCAGACCTGCCATTCACATCATATTTACAATCGGTCCGTCTACATTGAAATCAAGAATGATGTTGCGTTCATAACCATTGATGAAATTCTCTTTGGCTTTGTACATATCATCAAAAATACCAAAGTCAACGAAATTATCGCCAACAGCATTATCATCGCAATAAAGCCATCCGACTACCTGTCCTTCTGCTGTACGAGGGAAACCAAGAGCCTCATATGCATCATTCAGGAATAAGAAACCATCTCGTTTCAGCTGATCATTTAACTGAGACTGGATGCTTTTAAGAACCCACATATTGTGGCTTGGGTCTTTGGTCCAACCATTACAACCCTCGGCGTATACTCTTGCATATCCGCTGAATCGTTCCGGATCGTATACGTTGTATGTAGACTTTACAGTCTTCTCTTTACCATCTTCGTCTTTGATTTTTTCTTTTACAACCTCCGCATGAGTATCAAATCGAAGCTCCTGATCCAGATCTTTACCGAATTTGTCAACCACACGTTTACGATAATCCTTGAACGCTTTATCTACAGACGCGTATGCTGCAGCGAGTCCAAGATTTCTCTTTCTGATAATATTGTGAGATGCCAGAATTGACATTACAGATAATGTACCCATTGCTACTGCTGGTCCATACAATTTGATAAGTTTAACCATTGTCTGCGCACGAATGATCATACGGTCTTTCTTCGCGTCAGCTGGAGTATACTCTTCGGGAAGATTGTCTGGGTGCTCTTCAGCATCGTTTACAGCTGCAATGTCGTCCTTATGAGATTCCATAATGTCGTTCAGTTTCGTAGATGCTTTGCAAGCCATTACAGCTCCTGTCACACCCAAAACAATACCGGAGACCAAAAGAATCTCCGGGCTGTATTTCATAGTTTTCAGTTTTACTTTTCCAAGCGATCTTGTCATTTTATTCATAATATTAGCTTTCATTTTATTCTGCCTCCTCATAACCTACTTTGTGCACATAATCTACGCTATCTGGCGCACAGCCAAACTCCGGACAAAGTGATAACCACAATTCTTCTAATTCAGACATATTGCTGACATTCAATTCCGTTTCATCGCCGTCATTGAAACCAATTCTATATGTCATCGGCTTTTCGGTTTCAACCACGATGTTTTTACCTGCTCTTTTAATATTCATTATTTGTTCTCTCCCCTATCTAATTTTACTGCTGGTGGCATTTTAAGAACCCATTTGCCAGATGCAGAAAGTCCAATACCATATCCAGATAATAATTTATGCAGATCATTCCATCCATATTTTTCTTCCATATATCCGCGCCAGCCAGATTCGCCACAAATATAATAATATTCATTGATCGAGCATGAGCCATAGCGCTTGATAATTTGTTTTATTCCATTAAGAGCGATAGCAGCCTCTACTGGGTTATCAAACGCCATAACGTTTACTGGATACGGAATATCATCACCTTTTGGGTCACCAGCTGCACCTGCTTCGCCAAGGATATTTTCATCTGTTCCTTCAACAGGTTTATTCATAAACTGTCCGAAACCGTCGTAATCAAATTTGCTCTGAATTTCTCCACCGAGAGCTGCATAGCCACAAATATCAATCCAGTTATCGTCCTTATACACTCCTCCCGCATTACGAGCTACCTTGAGCAATACCATCATGTTTGCCACATCAACAGATGAAATATCATGGTTCAGATACACGCTCCATAACTGAGCAATACGATCAAAGCTATCCTCCGGTTTGCCATATGCGCCTTCACGCTCTCCGTTAACGATGCTTTCTGCCTTGTTTAAAATCTCTTTTCTGTTCATACTAATTTCTCCTTTCGATTTGTATATAAATTATTTAATTGGTACCACTTTCGGGAAACGAATCATGTAATCTCCGCCATGAACACGAATAATATCTGCATTACGAAGATTTTTCCATCCGTAGTTATTATCTGTGTAATTACCGGTGATTCCTACAAGCTCGTATAAATCTGCAACTGTAGCTGAACCATAATCGTCGATTATAGCATCAAGACTGTCTAATACGTCCTCTGCCTCTCCACGACTCTCAAGTAAAATATCATCAAATTCATACACTGATCTTCTTGTGTAACTGCGATCATCTCTTCTGGAATTATCCGAATATGATCTATACGAAACGTAGCTTGAATTTGGTCTATTGTTGCCTCCACGATTTCCTTTCGGTTTTGTATCACCAAAGAACATGATATTAATTCCGTCCCAAACTATATCCAGAACAGTATTTTTAATAGCTGGAACCAAAATATCCATAACTGTATGCTCCATTACGCCACCAGAATTCTCAGATACGAATGCATCAGTAAATTTAGAAGCTTTGGTTTTCTTTCTGGTTTTAACCTTACCGGTTACAACTTTTTCAACTTTTTTCTTTTCTTTTTCCCCTTTCTCCTCTTTTGATCTGTGAGAATTTGCTGGAAGATTATTGATATCCATACTTACGCTCCTTTCACGCTTCCATAATTGTCAATTTCCCTGGTAATGTGATTCTTGAATCGGCTGTACGCTTCGCCCATTTCTTAAACTGATACGCCAGATTGCTACGTGCCTTTTTCTCAGAAGACGCGGTTGTTTCCCCCTGCCATCTATTTGAAATACACTTATCGAACTCCATCACCGGTCCATCATATCTATATACCGCCATACGTTACCTCCAAAATAAAAAGAGACATACCTTGTTACAGGTATGCCCCTCAGCCTAGAATATAATTATTCTACTGGACTCTCGTCAACATCTTCCACAGTGCAGTAGCTGTCAACTACATTTTCGTCGTAATCGTAGTTGCCTCCATTTGATTTTCTTGAACCTAAAGCATATCCAAGAATTCCAAGAGTTACACCAGCAACTACCATACCGATAGTTTTACCGTGTTTCTTGAATCCTGCTTTTGCTTTATCAAGTTTGCTTTCAGCAACTTCAGTTACTTCTACATCCTCTACAGTTTCCATTTCTACTACTTTTTTGTTTTCATCTGACATTGTTATGTCCTCCTTTATAATAATTTTTATATTCTGTCATTAAAGACGTTGAAATTTTCGCGTTTACATAAGTTTTGAGAAATCATATCTCGGGGCTACGGTATAATCCATAACCAGACTAGGCGTTCCATCTTCACCGACAATGGAATCAAACGACACCTCGATCAATCCCTCATCCAGATTCCATCCAAGTTCGTCACTGATCTTTGTGTGAGGAATACCTAACTCATCATATAAATCTGATAAAGAGACGTACATGTCATATGTCATTGTACGGTTGAGTTTGTTAATTGCAGCTTCAATTTTGTTTTTGTTTGATGAGAATGGATAGTTCGAAATAACATCAATACATTTATAATCTCCATTCCCAATAACAATCGTTTTAGTAGCCGGTTCTTTTTTGACAACCCGTTTTGCTTTATCTTCTTTAGCTTTCTGATTGATCACGCGCTCTTTTTCCTCGCCAATCTCCTCAACAACTCTGCGTCGATAGTCGAATAAAGCTTCTTTTGACAAATTACAAGCCGTAGCCAGAGCTGCTTTCTGTCTGAGATTGATTGAATTTGCACCGATCAGGCAAGTGATAGATAATCCACCTAAAATAAATGATGGTATGTACGGTTTCCATGCAGCCATAAAAATATCTTTTTTGGTGAATCCCTGTTCATTTTCCTCAGCAATCTCAGCCGCTTCATCAATCAGTCTCAAAGCTTTTGGAGTTGCCGTTACCGCAGATATAGTAGCCCCAATTCCAAGCCCTATTCCTACCGCCGTAAGAAGTGCTGGGCTGTTTTTACTAATCCCTGTTTTAATGTTACCAATAAAATTTGTCATGTTATCAGTTCCTTTCTACGCTAAATTTATTGATTGATAACTAAAAGTGTTCCAAATCGTCTTAATACCTGTTTTGTTGCCACACGAAATATAAATCGGTTCGTTATTAACGGTTTGAATATCAACGGTTCTGTTGAACCCATCGATACTTATGACCGTACAATGGACACCTGCATTCCTTTTACAATGTCCATTTAATACGATTTCGTCTCCAATTTTTAATTTGTCGAACTCAGCCATTGTCATTTTGTTTTTCCTCCTTGAAAAATATAAAAGGAAGAGACCTAAGCCTCCTCCTGTTCTTTCTGAGCAAGATACTCTTCCACTTTTTCGTCAATCTGCTTCTCTGCACGATTCTCTGAAATCACACCAATTACAATCGCTGCGAGTGCATTAATCGCTACAATAGCAAATTTACTCCAATCTGTTTTCTTCATGGTATCTGCATCCTCCTTTCATTAAGGTATTTGAAATTTTTGCGAATCACAGCATGTTGATATCTGGATATGGAGTCTGCATAATTTCAATAATCCAGAATGGTGTTCCGTCTTCCAGACTTGCCTTTTTATGATTAAAATCAATCCAGAACTCTCCCTCGTCCATGGGAACCCACCCCATGTCGTTTCCATTTTCTACATGCATCAACCCCAAGAAATCATACCATTCGTTAACCACTTGATACCCGGCTAAAATATAATTTCTATTCGTATGGTATTCAGCGGATAAGACAGATTCCAGTGTTGAATTAAAGAATCTTTTTGATAACGCATCGTAGAACAATAGCTCTGGACCGCATAATGACGGATCACCAGATAAATCAATAACATCGCACATACAAACCGCAGTAATCCTCGGGGCATCTACTTGTTCGATTGCTAAGGATTCCATTACACGTTCATGTGTTTCTTCTCCATATAATTCTTTAAGTTTTCTCTTGTAATCTTTGAATGACTGATCCAATACTGCATACGCGCTCATCAGTGACGCTTGAGATGCTTTGTTAAGGATGTTTGAACTCAGAATACAGAATATTGTAGCTGATCCGGTTAAGATTACTGGAATATAAACCGGAATGGCTACCTGCATTTTCTGCCAAATTGTAAGTTCATGTTTTTCAAGTTCTTCAGCCTCTTTGAGTAATCTAAGAGCTTTCGGTGCTGCTCTGGTTGTTGTAATCACAGTCGCCACTACACCTACTGCTCCAGCGATAGCCAATACGGTTGCAGAATTTCTCTGGATAAAAGCTTTAGATTTCATCGTAATCTCCCTTTCCGAATTGTTCTATTTTTGATATAAATGCTTTCATTTCTAAAACCGGTAAATATACTGGTTTATGAAACATACATCCATACATGTCAGTTATTGTAGAAAGAGTTTCGGCGCGGACAGAACCTTCGCTATCGTACCATTCTAATATAACCTGACGATTCCGGCTCGTGCTTTGATACACTGCATATCCCAAATGCACATCATCTATTTTCAGAAGTATAAGCGTGTATTCACGGGTTCTCAATATTTCATCGGCTTTGGTTTTATTCATAGATTTCCTCCTTTCGATTTGCTGAATAAAAAAGTGTCTTCGACACTTCAACTCCCCTGCCCCTCAATCATGAGGGGTAAGGGGTTTCTTTTTTATTAATAATCATTCATAATAGTCTCATGAGTAATGTATTACAGGATATTTTCAAAGACCATTATGAAGAAATGCTTTATATTTTACATCCACGCAAATCCGTCATCGAAAATGTTGACCGTATGATTAATTGCGGTGATCCATCTTTTGGTGGTGCAATGTACGGTTGTGCTAAATGTGGTACTTTCAAATTCGTTCCATTCCGATGTCACAGTCGTTTCTGTCCTACCTGTGGAACAAAGTATTCCATTGACCGCACTACCTCTATGTCCTTTAAGATAATCAATACACAACACCGTCACTGTGTTTTTACCATTGATTCTGAACTCAGACATTTCTTTTTAGAAAAACGTAAACTCCTTGGTCTTCTTTTTGATGCTGTTCAAAGTGTTATTTTCCGGGCTTTCTATAAAGATAATAAGTCTGAATGTTTTACTCCCGGATTTATTCTTGTTCTCCACACTTTTGGTCGTGACTTAAAATGGAATCCTCACATCCATTGTCTTGTCTCTGAAGGTGGTATTGGCAACTCCGGTCTCTGGCGCTCCAAAAAGCATTTCAACTATACCTTTCTTCGTAATGCATTTCGTACCGCACTTCTTGATCTTATGGAAAAAGAACTTGGTGTTTCCTTCAAGAAAGTGAAAGCACGTTGTTACCAGGAACACAAACATGGCTTCTATGTCTATGCCAAACCCAACAAATGCAACCCTAAAATCGTCACCAAATACATTGGTCGTTATCTTGGTCGTCCAGTCATCGCAACCTCACGTATAGATCATTACGATGGTG
>OHAU01000646.1_pt1 | contig 47512 bp, 53 predicted proteins | sample 1577181 | NCBI WGS metagenome assembly OHAU01 (sample SAMEA3541472, study PRJEB24748) | human gut metagenome | biome: human gut; feature: human-associated habitat; material: faeces | place: China | collected 2012 | reverse complement strand
AGTGGCACAGCACGCTTGCGTGATGTGTAGCCCTTCCGCAATCCAGCACTGTCACCTGTGGTGACAGTGGCACGCCACGTCATAGACGTGGCGTTGCACAGCAAGACGAAGTCTTGATGTTTTACCCCTCTGTCCTAGCGGAAATCTCCCCTTGTGAAGGGGAGAACTCCACACCTGCGGTGTGGAGTGATACGCCTTCGGCGTAACTGCGTCATATCTGTGTCTTACACCAGATACATGAACGTTCCACCATCCCGCACTTTTCCGCTAGGAAAAGTAGCATAGCACGCTTGCGTGATGTTCCTCCCTCCGTCAGCCTTCGGCTGCCACCTCCCTCGGCGAGGGAGGCTCACGATATGTCGTAGATGTGCTGTTGTCCCCCTCCTTGAGGGGGATGTCACATTTGGACGCCACACTAAAAGTGTGGCGTACCACGCCTGCGGCGTGGAGTGTACTGTCACTGTTGTGACAGTACCAGCGAGGTGAACGATACGCCTAAAGTGATGAAGCGGAGGGGTGAATCTCTAATATCTCCTGCACCTGACCGGGGTGGGAGGCGCCGCGCAGCAGCAGCACCCGGTCCAGGCTGCCGCTTGCCTGCAACTGCAAAAACGGCTGGCGGCGGCAGAGCTGTTCGCGGCTGCCCGCGTGGATGGAAGCCAGCAGACAAACACCGGTATTGAGCGCATACAACAGCTGCTGCACCTCCTCGCAGTCGCCCAGCTCGTCGCAAACAATCACCTGCGGGGAGAGGGTGCGCACCGCCTGCAACACGCCCTGTGCCTTGGGAAAGCCACGCAGAAAATCCATGCAGCACAGCCCGTCCTGCGCAGAAGGATTTGGCTCATACAGCTCTCCCCGCTCGTCCACTATTGTCACCTTCCACCGCCCTGCCAGCCAACGGGACAGCGCGCGCAGCAGGGTGGTCTTTCCGCTGCCCGGCTCGCCTGCCACCAGCACCGAGCACAGCCCGCGGGAAAACAGCTGTTCTGCCAGCGGCTCGATGGACAGCGACGCTGGGTGCGCGATGCAATGCGCGATACGCAGATTTAAGGAGCTTACCTGCCGCACCGAGCAAAGTCTGCCGTTTTGTATCACGGCGGTGGCTCCGATGCCGATGCGGTGCCCGCCCTCCACCGTCAGATAGCCCTCCAGCAGCTGCGGCAGGCAGGTGTGTACCGAGTAATCGCACAGGGCGGCAAAGCTCTCCTGTAACTGCTGCGGCTGTACCGGCTCGGTCGAAATCGGTCGATGCAGCAGCTGCCCTAAGCGCATCGGTCTGCCCGCCACCACCAGATACGGCTCTCTGCCCTGTTGCAGGCGGATTTCCTGCACCTGCTCCCAGCAGCTTGCCGGAACTGCTTGCAGCTGGCGGCGAATCGGCAGCGACAGCTTTTGCAGCATCCGTTCGAGTGTCCTGTCCATTTTGCTCTTCCTCCATTCGTCCGGGACTTAACAAAAGGTATGCCGCGGCATCCTGCAATAGAACCGCTGCCCGTTTTGTTTATTGTAATACAGCCGTCGCGCAAATTTTGCAGAATCGCAGACACAAAAAAATCACACCAAAACCTTGACGTGATTTGAAAACAATATCTTTGCATGGCACGATACATCGTAGACGTTCTCCATCAAATGTATAGACCTTCCACAATCCCGCACTTTTCCGACAGGAAAAGTGGTACAGCACGCTTGCGTGATGTTCACCCCTCTGTCCTATCGGACATCTCCCCTTGTGAAGGGGAGAACTCCACGCCGATGGCGTGGAGCGTACTGTCACTGTCGTGACAGTACCAGCGAGCTAAGCACTGAATATGCTGAATGTATAGATCTGTCACAGTCCCGCACTTTTCCGTTAGGAAAAGTGGAACAGCACGACTTTGTCGTGATGTTCCTCCCCTTACTAAGGGGAGGTGCTTCATCCTCAAGAGGATGAAGCGGTGGGGTTAACGTTCCACCATCCAGCACCGTTGCGGCAGCAACAGTGGCACGATACGACGCAGTCGTGATGTTCACCCCTCTGTCCTATCGGACATCTCCCCTTGTGAAGGGGAGAACTCCACGCCGATAGCGTGGAGCGTACTGTCACTGTCGTGACAGTACCAGCGAGCTGAGCGCTATGCCGATAGCGTGTCGTACCATGCTTGCGGTGTGTCGTGTCCTGTCAACTGCTGCACAGTGTCTGGTCCGTGCTGCCATGGGTCATATACTGCCGGATGGCTTCAAAGTCGATGCTCGATTCGCTGCCGTCGCCCGATCTGGCAGGCGGGGATGGCTGGGACGAAAGACAGCTGTGCTTGTCCGGCGCTGCTTTGTTTTGTGCAGCGGCTCTGTCCTCGGCAGCTTTTTGGCTGCGGCTGTGTCTGCGGCACTTCTCTTCAAACTCCTGCGGGGTAGCAATCCCGCGCTCAATGCAGCTATCCAACACCGCCTGCACATACCGCCAGCCCCTTGCGCCCATCAGTGCCGAATATTCGATGGCTGCCTGCATCAGCTCGGGAGACAGCTTTTGCAGATAGGCGTCCATCTTCTTTTTGACTGCCACCGTTGCGACCGCGATATTCTGCTCAAAACACTGCAAAATTTCTTCCCTCTCCTTTACTACAACTACTACTACATTTTCTTTCCTTTTCTTTATGGCGTTATTCTCGGAATCCTCGGGGTTTTTCTGAGAATAATCGGGTTTTTTCTCGGAATTATTTAAAATAGGGTGCATTTTAATAAAGCTTTGCGTTTCTTCTTTTGAAAGAAGCCAAAACTTTGGATTGACGACGACCGGGTTTTTACTGGCTCGGGACTTTACAGCCAACTGAAATCGTCTCTGTATTGAGGTGGACGTGAGGATAGTGTCCGACTGAAAAAGTTTGTTATCAAACAGTGACCGTTCCAATAAGAATTTCCTCATCTGCCCTATTTTTGCGTGGCTCATACCCAGCTCGGAGGATGTAATATAATCAAAATCCTCGTCTACCTCCAGGTAGTAGCCATGTCCCTTGTAAATCTCACACAGCAGGTATAGATAATAAGTGATGCCATCTGCACCAAACCTGCCTTTTAAAATCTTGACCTTGCGGTCCGAGAAAAAATCCACATCCAAAGAAAAGTACGCTAAGCCTTCCTTTTGCGGACGTGCCAAGGTAAGCCCTCCTTTTTTTGGTTGTTTCACCCTCACCCCAAACAGGCGGGTCGGTTGCATCCAAAAAGGCAACTTTCCCTAAAAACGGAATTTTTTTTGCTCTGAAAGGATTGCCTGTATAAAAATTTTAAAAAAGGGCACAAAAAAGGACGGCACAAAACTGTGTCGTCCTTTAGGAAAGGTTATTTGGTTTTAATGGTCTATTAAGCTACCGGGTTTACACCATTCAGATTCAACTTCATACGGTTTATTTTCTTCTAAACACTGTTTAATAATGTCCATATAGACTTGAGCTGCACAGCGTTCTCCGATTCGACCAAAATCAGTATAATTAAAAGGCATGAAACGTTTTCCAAATTTTTCTCGATAGGCTTTTTTTAATTCAAGCATTTCGTCACTACGTAAAACCTTTGAATCCACCGCTGCTACATACATTTAGCTTTCTCCTCCCCATGCAGTTCTTTTATAAAGCTGGTGCAGCTTTGGTACACTTGCTTGTGCTGCCGACGCCGGCACCTTTGTCCGGATATAGAAAAAAAGCCCGAACTCGATTTGTGTTCGGACTCAATCTGGTGCCGGTGGTGGGACTTGAACCCACACGTCATTGCTGACAACGGATTTTGAGTCCGTCGCGTCTGCCATTCCACCACACCGGCAAATTACTCATTTATTATACTCCACTTTTCCAGAAATTGCAAGAGGTATTTGCACATTTTTTTCATTTTTATCAAAAAGGCGGCAGGAAGTCCCCGCCGCCTTTCTTGCAGACCGTTAAAAACGCTTATTTCCCCTGTGTATACAGCTCCAGATGGACCGGCACGCCGCCGCACATCGGGACCTGCACCTCGCCGTGTACCAGCGGACGCAGATATTCCAGCATCTGCTCGGTCACGTCGTTGCCCTGCGGGTGGATGCAGCTGTCCGGCACCTTCTTCTCTAGGTTTGCCACCAGCGCGATGTCCGTTGTGCCATAGCGGACGCGGTAAGGTGCGCTGCTCAGACGCTCCACGATTGCCATTTCGCCGCTGACGCCGTTTAAAGCGCGGTCGGCTGCGGTCATGCCCAGCATCTTCGATTCACTCAAATCGTTTGCCGAAGCCAGGTGGGAAGCGCAGCGCTGCATCAGGTTCAGCTCAATCGAGCGCACCTTACAGCCAATCTTTTCCTTGACCAGACCCTCCAGCACCTTGGCTGTGCCGGACAGCGCCGCGTGACCAAAGACGTCCACCCCTCTGCCCTTGCTCTCGCTCAGGTAGGAGCCGTCGGCGTTTTTGAGTCCCTCGCTGACAGCGACCACAACGGCGTTGCGTTTTGCAAGGCAGTCTTTGACGTCGCGGATGAACTGCTCGGTGTCAAAGGCGCGCTCGCACAGGTAGATCAGCTGCGGACCGGTGCCGCCGTTCTCGCGAGAGAGGGCGGATGCTGCGGTCAGCCAGCCTGCGTTTCGTCCCATGACCTCCACGATGGTCACCGCCGGGATGTCATAGACCTCACAGTCGCGCACGATCTCCGCAAAGGTCGCTGCGATATATTTGGCAGCCGAACCAAAGCCCGGGCAGTGGTCGGTCATCGGCAGGTCGTTGTCGATGGTTTTGGGCGCGCCCATCACCGACAGTTCCTGGATGTTGTGCTTTTTGATGTAGGCGGACAGCTGGTAGACGGTGTCCATCGAATCGTTGCCGCCGATGTAGACAAAGTACCCGATCTCCCGCGACAGCAGCGCATCGACGATCTGTCCCAGCTGCCCTTCGTCGGCGTTGTTGAGCTTTAAGCGGCAGGAGCCTAAAGCGGCTGCCGGTGTGCTGCACAGCAGCCGCAGCTGCTCGGGCGAGGAAAGAATCTCGGTCAAATCGACATAGTTGCCGTTGAGCACTCCTTTGATGCCGTTGACCGCACCATAGATGCGGTCGACCTTATCGCTGGTCATACACCGTTCCACCACGCCTGCTACCGTTGCGTTGATGGCTGCGGAAGGTCCTCCCGACTGTGCAATCAGCATGTGTTTCATGTTTACGACTCTCCTGTCTGTTTTGATTTGTGTTTTTTTACAGAATGGACACCCGGCTGTGTCGGGCATCCTCGCTCAGCTGCGGAACGCCTGCCTGGTCAGTGACCAGATAGTCCACGTCCTCCATCTTGGCAAAGGTGTAGGGCAGCATCTTGCCCACCTTGCTGCTGTCCATCAGGATGATGACGCATCTTGCCTTTTCAATCAGCAGTCTGCGCAGCTTTGCCTGCTCCTCATACCCGCAGGTAAATCCACCCTCCCGTGAGTAGCCCGAGGCGGAGATGAATGCCACGTCCACATTCAGCTTGGACAGCATCTCCAAGGCGGAATAGCCGAACACCGAACGGTTTTTGCGGTTGAGCACGCCGCCGCACAATGTCACGGCTGGTCGGATCTTCTCGGCAATGGCAAGGGCGATGTCCGGTCCGTTGGTCATCACGTTGATGTACATATCCGGTATGATCTTTGCAAGCTCCAGCATGGTGGTGCCGCCGTCGAGGAAGATCGAGCTGCCCTCGCGGACAAACTTGACTGCCTTTTGGGCGACCACATCCTTCTGCGGCTTGTTGGAGATGTCCTGCTCGGGCACATCGTCCCGGTCGGGCACCTCCAGATACTTTGCTCCTCCCCTGATTCTGAGAATAAAACCTTCCTTGGCAAGAAAATCCAGATCCCTGTGGATGGTCATCACGCTGACATCCGAAAACTGCTGCGCCAGCTCCTTGAGGCTGACGATCCTTCTGTTTTTGATAAACTCCTTGATTTGCTCTCTTCTTAGTATGTTCAAGATGAAATCCCCCATCGTCAGATCTGTTGCGTGGATTTTACATTCTCTATTATATAGGAAGACTATTAAAAAGGCAAGGGGGTTTTGTTACTAAATGTTATTTTCTTTGATTGAATCTGTCAGAAGGCGGGGATTTATTGTGAACTTTTTATCGGTAAAAGCTTTATTTTTCACCATTCCTCCAAAATATAAGCGGAGCTGACCGATTGCCGGCGCTCCGCTTTTTTCCATACCTATCAAAATCTATCAAAACCCCTCCCGCAAATCCACCCGCAGCCGACGGATGATGCGCTTTTCCAGCCGTGAGATGTACGACTGCGAGATGCCGATTCGGTCCGCCACCTCCTTTTGGGTGTGCTCCCTGCCGTTTTGGTACAAGCCAAAGCGCAGCCGCATGATCGAGCGCTCCCGCTCTTCCAGCGAATTGATTGCCCGATGCAGCATCGCCCGCTCGGCGTCCCGCTCGATGTCGCTGCTCACCGCGTCCGCATCGGTGCCTAAAATGTCCGACAGCAGCAGCTCGTTGCCGTCCCAGTCGATGTTCAGCGGCTCGTCGATGGAAACCTCCTTGCGGCGGTTCTGGTTTTTGCGCAGGTACATCAGGATTTCGTTTTCGATGCAGCGGGAGGCGTAGGTGGCAAGCTTGATTTTCTTCTCCGGCGAAAAGGTGTTCACCGCCTTGATCAATCCAATCGTGCCGATGGAGATGAGGTCCTCCAGATTGATGCCGGTCGATTCAAACTTTTTGGCGATGTACACCACCAGCCGCAGGTTGTGGACGATCAGCTGCTGCCGCGCGTCCTCGTCCTGACCGGCAAGGCGTTTAAAAAAGTCCTCCTCCTCCTGCCGGCTCAGCGGCGGCGGCAGGGTTTGTGTGCCGTTGATGTAGTGCAGCTGCCCGCCGAATCTTCCCTTGAGCTTTGCAAGCAATCGGCTCAGGTAGCTGCCGACTTTGCATGATAGAATCCATTTCATTTGATAACTCCCGTCCTTTCCTCTGTTTACATTTCAGCCACACGACTTTGTCGTAGCACGCCACGACTTTGTCGTGGCGTATTACCCCTCTGTCCTATCGGACATCTCCCCTTGTTAAGGGGAGAACTCCACGCCGATGGCGTGGAGTGTCCTGTCACTGTTGTGACAGAACCGGCAAGGTGAACGATATGTCGTAGATATGCTGTTGTCCCCCTCTTCGAGGGGGATGTCACCTTTGGTGACAGGGGGAGTGACGCCCACCGTCAGTGTGTCGTACCACACCTGCGGCTTTCTTCTTATCCTCTGCGGCAGCAGCCGTTGCCGCATCCACCAATCCGGGACTGAGCAGCAGCTGCCACTCCTCCCCGCCGATTGGCTGTTGGGTGACTGCCAGATAAAAAGCCTCGCTAACCTTAGGCGCCTGACTTTCACAGCAAATGGTCAGCCGCTCCCCCTTGACCGCCGGCAGCAGACCGCTTTGCCCGACGGCACAAAAAGGAATCTGCCGCACCCGATGCAGCTGGTTGCCCTGCCCGCACAGCATGGCGGAAAGCAGCTCGGCAGACAGAAGCTTTGCTGCGACCGAAAGGCTGCACACCGCCACCGGCAGTCCGCTGAACGGCTCGACCAGGCTGTTGCCGCTGTCGATGAGGGCATCCAGCCGCAGCTGCTGCCCATCCACCTCCAGCACCGCGCTGCACAGGCTCTCCTTTGGGCAGGTCAGCCGCAGCAGCGCACCGATGCTCCACACCACCAGATATGCGCCCGCCAGGCAGAGGATAAAGACTGGCGTTCGGATGTGAAAATACAGGGCGTTGTCAAAGACGAACATCCCCTTTCCCGCATAACAGCCGCGCAGCTGCTGCATCAGCCCAAAGAATGCCCAGCCGCAGCCCAGCAAAAGCAGCCACCGCTTTATTAGCGAATACCAGCCCTGCCAGCCAAAGGCAATCCGCACCATCGCCGCACCCCACCCGATTTTCAGCAGAACTCCCAACGCAGTCCCTGCCCAAACCGGCAGCGGCGGCAGAAAGATGTGCAGCGAGGACAGCGCACCCACGCAGGCAGCCAGCACCAGCCTTCCCCTGCTGCACCTGCATCGACCGCCGACCAGAGACAGCAGCAGCAGATTGACAAAAAAGTTGACGGCAAGCAAAATATCCACATAGACCTCCTGGACCATCCTATCCCTCCTTTGCTGCCTTTGCCTTAGTATACCGCCTGCCGCCTGCGAAAGTTGTCACAGCCGCTTGCCTGCCCTTCTTTATCTCACAAAAAAATCGCACAAATTTTTACACAACCGCTGTTATCTTCCTTTGGTTTGTGTTATAATATTTCTAATCTTGCTTTCACACCACCCTTTCCCCGCTACACTTGTCTTATGCTCAAGTTGTCCTGCGCTATTGTCCGGGGAGAGCATCCAAACCAGAAAAGAAGGGTTCATCATTGTTCTGTAAAAAATATTCGACGGCGCTGCTTGCCGCCTGCACCGCCTGCATCCTGCTGCTGTCCGGCTGCAACTTCGCTTCGCAGGGACGCTCCAACGAGGAAATCCGCCTTGCCGACCCGGAAGCGACCGAGCAGGGCACCACAGCCGAAACGGCTGCCAACGTCAACGAGGTCGACCCCGAGTATTACCTGGGTGAAACCACCTTCATCGGCGACAGCCGCACCAACGGTCTGCTGACCTACCAGCTGCTTCCACCGGAACAGGTGTTCGCCATCGACGGCAGCACCCAAAAGACCATCCGCGACGACCCGTTCATCCAGCTGGGTCCCGACAGCGACCGGCTCACCGTCGAGCAGGCGGTCGAACAACGGCAGCCGCACCGTCTGGTGATTGCCTTTGGTGTCAACGCCATCCCCCTGATGACCGAGGAGGAGTTCATGCAGGAGTACGACCTGCTGATTGACCAGCTGACCGGCGTTTCCCCCAACAGCCGCATCGTCATCCAGGCGATTCTGCCGGTGTCCGGCTGGAAGTACCAGGAGATGTCCTACCTGACCAACGAAAACATCGACCACTACAACCGGCTGCTCAAGGAATACTCCGAAGAAAACGGCTATATCTTCTTCGACATCTCTTCCGAGTTTAAGGACGAGGAGGGCAACCTTGCGCGCGAATTTGACGCAGGCGACGGGCTGCACTTTAACCAGAATTTTTACCAGCGCTATATCCAGCTGCTGATTCAATACCAGCCGTAAAAAAGAGTAAAAAAAGAGGACGAAGCTTCGTCCTCTTTTTGCTTGCTTTATTTTATGGTCCCGTCAAGATTTTGCTCCATCCACCCTGCCAAAAGCAAATCAGCCGCCCAAAAATGAGCAGTTGATTTTTGATTAACAGTAAAAGGATATAGAATCAAGACAAAAATGCTCTTTCCACTTTCGGCAAATCAGAAAAAACTGCGCAGAAATCACATCCATCAGCTCATTCAAATCCTGATTGGGGATGCGGCTGTTGTTATTTACCAGCACACAGCCTCCCGATTGTGTGAGCCATATTTTGGTCGCAGATGCAGACGGCTTTCCTTTGGCGATATGCACATGAATCGGTTCTCCGTTTTCATTCGACCAGAAGAATATGATATATTCGCCGATTTGGAACAATTTAGGCACAGTGAATCCCTCCGGTTCCGGCGTACTTGATGAGCAAATGTGCGTTGTGCCGCAGGAACTCGTCGAAAAATGCAATCTCTTTTTCCGAGAAGCCTTCGTTGAACTGCCATGTATAGTCAGGCAGCGTACACCTCGCACTGCAAAAGCCCGATTCCACCGGCTTCTCAAAATGCACCTCAACGACCGGTTTGCCATCCTTCTCCATGATTTGGGAGTGGCAGATTTCCGTATCATCCCAAAGGGTCAAATAAGGATACAACATCGTCCCTCGCTCCTTTTTGATTTTATGACCGCCTGAATATCGACCGGACTATTTTTCTTCCGGTTCTTTTCTGGAAAGGTCATAGGCTGCATCGAACAGCGCAGGATCAAGGTGACAATAGCCGGTCGGATTTTTCTCAAGATACTTCTGATGGTACTCCTCTGCCGGGTAATAGTTGCGCAGACGGCAGCACTCGACCATCACCGGCTGCTGGTAGTGGGTGGAAAGCTCGCGCAGCGCCTCGCGGATGACCTCCTCGTCCGCCGCATCCACATAGTAGATGCCGGTGCGGTACTGGCTGCCGCTGTCCTCTCCCTGCCGGTTGAGCGAGGTCGGGTTGATGCTGGCAAAGTAAAACTTGAGCAGTCTTGCCAGCGGCATCTGCTGGGCATCATACTCCACCCGAACGGTTTCTGCGTGACCGGTGTTGTTGTGGCAGACCTCCTCATAGGTCGGCGCCTCGGTGTTCCCGTTGGCAAAGCCGACCTCGGTGGTCAGCACGCCCTGCAACTGGTCGAGATATTTCTGAGTTCCCCAAAAGCAGCCTCCTGCCAGATAGATGGTCTTTTTCATTGTACATCCTCCTTACATTGCGTCGTCTGTTTCCCCAATATTCTGCTGCTGGCTGCGAAAATACGCCAGCGCAATCTGCTCAAAAAACAGCTCCTTGCTGCGGCGCGGCAGACCGCTTTCAAACACCGCCTGCGCCTGTGCAAGCGCCTTTGCCACGCTGTCCTGAGGAGCAGCCGTCTCCAGCTCCAGCAGACTTTCTGCCGGTACTCCTAAAACCTGCGCAAACCGCTCTGCCACGTCAATCTTCGGCGCGCGGCTGTTTTTCTCATAGTTGTAGATGGAACGCTCGGTCACGCCGGTCCTCTTTGCCAGCTCGGTCTGGGTCAGACCGGCGGCAAGCCTTGCCTTCTTTAAATTTTCACCAAAAGACATCTCCCACTCCCCTTGCTGTCAACAGATAGAAATTTTCCCGCGAAAAATCAGCAGCTCCAGAAAAAATGCCAGGGTAAATAAAACCATCCAGAAAAGGAAAAAGCGGTCGGAGCGCTTCCTTCCCAGTATCAGACATCCCAGCGAAACCAGCATGACGACCAGTCCCGCTGCCATCAGCAGATAATAGCCCGTCGCACCGACGGTGATCCAGCTGACCCCTCAAGCCATTCTCTTTTCCTCCTCCTGTTACGGATGCAGGCATCTTACAAAACAAAGGGAATCACAGAAGCGGAATATTTTTTCCGTCCGTGCTGCTTTGCCTGCCGCCGCACCTTTTGGTGATGGACTGCCATCTCTTGCGATATTTTCAGTATAACACAAAACAGAAAAAAGGAAAAGCCTTTCCGATTTTTGTTCACGAAACATCTGTCTTTTCTTAAAAGTTTGGGGCTGTTTTTGGAAAGCGTTTTTGTGTATAAAAGAAGCCGCCCAGGAATGGACGGCTTTGCTTTATTCTTTGGACAAAATTTTGTCTATATTGGACGATGAGTATAAAATTCTTACAATGGTTACCTGGTCATTCACTCGAAACAAAACAGAGTAGTTTCCTACCAACAAACAACGCAAATTCAGATTGAAAGCCAATTTTGACTGCATCAAAGGACACCTTTCCGGCATAGTTGATAAAGATAAAATCGCATCCGCTATATTGTTATACTGATTCATTACAGCTTGTGGAGCCAACAAAGAATATGCAATATAGTTGTAAATTTCTTCCATATCATCTTTTGCTTTTGGGGTAATTTTCACTTGATATTCTTTCATGAATGTTTCTCCCTAAATTCTGAAAAAACTTCTTTTGCATCAAGCGTTTCCCCTTTGTCTGCTTCTTCACAGCCTAATAAAATCTCTTTTTCAAGCCGTTCAACACTCATTAAATCTGCATTAACAGACGATGGTGCTTTCGGCAAAGAGATGGAGAATGGGATCGAGTTCGTTAAACTGATTTGCCTAAGGTATAGATCTATCGCTGTAGACATCGGTATTCCTAATTGCTTTAGGACGGCTTCTGCACCCTGCTTTGCATCTGGACTGACTCTTAAATTCAGTGTAACAGTTTTACCCATAACATCATCTCCCTTGCTTATATTGTAACGCAATTTACGTTACAAATCAAGCAATTTATTTTGAAATTTTAGAGCCATCGTTCATCGACAAGGGCTTCCCTTAAAGCCCTTGTGAACCGCTTTGTCGGCAAATGCTCCTCGAGGACTACTAATCGTCCTCTTCATTTACATACATTTCTATCCACTCACGAATGATTGCACTCATGCTAGTATATTTGTCCTCAGCTTTTCGTCTAAATGCTTCATAAGTTTCAATCGGGACAGATGTTCCTATCGTTTTGAATCTGTCACGCTCTCCCCTTGCAACTGAAGTCTGATATTCCCTTTTATAATCCCTTTGTTTTGCCGTACTAATCCCACCTTTCCAGATGATACCAGTATACCACAATTTAGGCGAGGATGCTATTACGGGCTGCGATTCCCGCTTCTCTTTCATCCCATCAAAAAAGAGCCGGCTTATTAAAAAGCCAGCTCTTTTTTCTGTATTGGTGTAGTAGTGGTGTCAAATCAGGCACTATTTCCTGATGTGCCATCAACCAACCGCATCATTACACCGTTTTTTAAGCCTTAAAACCTAGTCCTTCATAAAGTCCTTGAGCTTATCGAAGAAACGGTGTGGTTTTCTAAATAATGGCTTACTTATGCGATTTTTCGGCACTTTACTGATGATAATTTGAGTGAAATCATATTATAAATCTCCATATTTCTCCATAAATCTGCGGCTATTTGGTGTAAAAATTGGTGTAAACTGGTAGCTGTGTTGCTGCATTGTCAGAGTTTAACCCAAATCGCTGGATATTAGCTACAATCTCCTCAGATACATCGGTGAAATGGCTATCTGTATATACATCAAGAGATGTGCTTATATGTTTGTGACCCATCACATATTGTATTGTATTAAGTGATGCTCCTGATTGCACGAGATTTGTACAAAAGGTGTGACGAAGTATGTGAGCGGTAAGATGAATAGGGTCATTTGTATATTGGCGATTATATTCGTCTTGTATTTGTTTCATCAAGTATGCTACTGTAGCATAAGTACGAATTGTATCATTTCTTGTAAAGAATAAGAAGTCGTTATACCCATCTATTGTTAATTCTTGGGCGTTAGCAGGACGACTATCAATTACCCTACAAAAATTTTCATATACTCCGAAGGTCATTGGTACAATACGCATACCAGATCGTGTTTTTGTTTTTTTTATATAATGTATATAACCGTCATATGATGCAGTTTGCAGTTGGTGATCTATTTTGATGATACGATTCTGCATATCTATATCTTTCATTGTTAATCCAAGCAACTCCCCAATGCGCAACCCTGTATTAAGTAGAATATAAATCCATTCATACTGTGGTGAGAACTTGGGCGAGTTCTTTACCAACGACAGGAGTTGTTCTTGTTGTATCTTGCTGAGAGACTTTTTACGCTTTTTCTCTGGCAAGTCCCAATGAAAGTCACAAGGATTTTTATAAATAATCCCATCGCTGCAAGCTATTTTAAATGCTGGATACATCAAGTCATTACGAGTTCTCTGGATGGTAGCTGTGGCATATCCAGCTTTCAATAAGTTTTTACAGAGTTCTCGGATGTCTGCTGTGGTAACGTCCTTGATTTTGATATCCATCAAATCAGAATGCTTTTCTATTCTATGCAAATCAGTCATGTATGTTCCTATACTGCCTTGACACAGATTGCTTTTTGTTGACATATACCATTCCAGCAATTCTTTGACTGTCATGTTTCCCCGTGTATACTGAATATGTAATATATTTGCCTTTTGTACCTCATCCTCCTTCTCTCTTAATTGTTTTAGTGTACTAGCGTACACTGTGTAGCGCTTTCCATTTTTGGTAAAGCGATACTGATAACTACCATCTTTACGTTCACTTTCCCCGGTCTTTAGTATTCTGCCTTTACTGTCCTTTCTCTTTTCTGCCATGACGTTCTCCTTTCCAGAGAACCCTGTATAGCTTCATTGTAGCACTCCACAAGCTATTTGTCACTATACAGAGTACATCTTATTTAAATATTCATTGAATAAATCCTTCTTGATTAAGCGTTTGTTGCCAACCCACAATACGAATTTACACCGTTCATCATTTGTTAGTTCTCGGAGTTTACCCATGCCGATGTTGTAATAGGCAGATGCTTCTTCAAGAGTTAAGTTGTGTTTTTCCCAAATCGGAATCTCTTTCATAAAATCACCTGATAAAATACAAAACGATAGAAATGCGGGCGGCTGATTGCCGCCCATTTGACATTATTATACCAACGTGATATAATGCCCTTGCATTAAGTAAGAATTACCGATCACACACATCGGTGGTCTTGTCAGCAACGGGGCTGACAAGCGCTCTGTGCAGCGGAGGAATGACTATGGAGATAGTTAAAATGCTGCTGGATTCTCTTAATATCTGTGGCTTGATTCAATCTCTGATTGACCTGCTTGGAAGTGTCATCCGAACTAATACCCTCATCGTATTGTTGGTAGTGGTTACAGGCTTTAAAGGAAGAATCGACACCATAGGGCTTCACATTGACACTACCCTATAAAGAAATCTTAATGTACTCTCACTGTGAAGGTGGGAGTCTTTTTTTTACGCTGCTTGTTTTAGGAACCGATCGATAAAGTAGTTATTTTTGCGAACATTCCCCATGTATTATTGAAATTGCTTCTTAGAACATAGGTTTGCTTCTCCAATACATCTACTACCTCGCCAACATCAGCCTGATACCACTCTCCACGAATATGAGAATCTGCAAAATGTTGGTGCATAAAAGACTCCACTTGAAAAGCATTACTGCACAGATACGATGTATAGGCAATCCTCAATTCGTCAACGGAACCAGTCTGTAACTGTTTTAGTCTTGCTTCTGGATCGTGAGCGACACCAATCTTAACAGCCCCATTATTTGTATTCTCAATCACATACACATACTGTCTGTTTCTGCTATCCTGCGGTAACACATCTTCTACAATTCTTGCAGCCACCATTTTTTGGAGAGCCTGTCTCATTTTAGAGAAAGCATTGATACACTTAATTTTAAATTCATCAGCCTTATATCCTGTCAAACCTAACGCAATGTAAGAAAACCCCTGCTCATCCAATTCATACTCACGCTGCTGGCGGTTACAACTATCAATGTAAATGTTTTCGATAATGTGATCGGCGCAAAATTGTGCCGATTCCGCAGTGCTCTTAAACTTGTCATCAATAAGTCTTAATACTTCCTTATGGGATTTACCAAAGACCTCTGCAATCTTTCTGCTAGTAGTGGTAGCTGTGCCGTTTTTAGAATAGACTAATCCATCAATATTTCCCTGAAATGATAAAAGTTCAAATGTGTGACCTATATGTCGTGCAAGTGGAATTACTTCATCAAAAACCCAGTGCTCAAACTTGACTGCGCTTGGCAATTTGCTTTTGACAATGAGCCGATAGACATCACCCTCTGGAATGAAGTTTATCTCCTGCGTTTTACCACTAATAGGGGTACGGCGTTTCACCGTAGCCCTGCAATGGTCATTTACTGCTTTATTAGGATTCTTATATCCCAGTGCTTTTGCCACATCAGACGCACAAAATAAAATTGTTCCATCATTTTCAATGCAACTTCTCATTTCGCCAAAATCCACATTTTCAAATACCTGAATCTCAAAATTATTACTCATATAATCCTCCCAACCTGTCATATCTCGATTGTCTAATCGGCATATTTTTCATCTTATTTACCAGAGCTGCCCAGCGCTCCTGTGCCTCGTTCTGAGTCAATAGAATTTAACTCATCTAAACTTACCTCTCTTGTAGAAACTCTTGGCACAGGGACAACCAGAGCCTGTGTGATCGCTTTTGAAGTTGGATAAAGAATGATTTCGCAATCTTTTGCGAATTGAATTGTTTCCTCATTTACTTCATCTGGATTGTACAACACAAGATAATGTTCTGTATGATTGGTAATGGGAACAAACCATTCACCACGATAGCCGCTGTCAATGACACCACATCTCTGACCAATGCCCTTTGTACCTGTGCTACCTCTCTCTTTCAGAATGAAGCAGTAATCTGAGCTGCAAGCACTTGCAATGCCGGTAGGAATCATGACGGTCTGATGGGGTTCAATGCAGATTGGTTTGTCGATACAGGCGTAAATATCAAACCCTGCATTCTCTGCAATTTTGGATGGGATAATAGCTTTCTCTTTATATTTAGCGAATAATACTTCAATCATTTTCTTCGTCCTTTCTATTGATAAGGTTTAGCCGATAGCTATTGTGGGTAAGTATTACCCCACCCACTGTGACAACTTTGCTATCGACTTTTGTTGCTTACTATAGAATAGTTCTACAGCAAGAACTTGATTTTGCACCAAAAAACTGATATAATCAATACGCATCGCTTTGATTTTTATATCGTTAGCCGACAAAAGCAGCTGATGAGAGGTAATGGAACAGGACTTGATTCAGAGTCTTTTAAACGACAAATACTGGGTTTCCAGATTTGTCTTGTCGGCAATAGGGCTGACAAGTGTATAAGAAAAGCGAGGTAAATATGTGTAACTTCACATCTTTACTCACTTCGACCTTGTTAGCTGCTGTGGATTAGCAATCGTTTTAATTGCAGTGATTGTCATTGTAATCGTTGTGACTCACAGCAAAGCAAAGAAAATCGAAGTAAAGTTGTTGAATATCCTACATATAAAAAGGAAGATTGACAACGATGAGACCCAGTAGTTGATTCTGCTGGGTATTTTTATATTAGCCTATTGATGCTGACGCTATTTTATATACAAGCGATTTCTCGCTGGTATAGCAGTTTGACTTTTGATTGCCTGTCTGATATAATGTTCAGGCAATTTCATTTTTCTTGATACGGATGACCACATCACATACGGTCTGACCAACCCTTTATACACCCAATGAACGGTTTGATGACTTGACCTAATACTTGGGTCGTTAAAGTGATAATAACCGTACTTATCCGGTTTTTATCTTGTGAGCAACAAGGCTGACAAGGACAGATAAGTAGAAAGAAGGAGTCGCAGATGTTTATCTGCTTTGGCATTCCTGATGATCTAGTACATGATGTGGTCATCACGACGCTGAAATACGTCGTACCGGCGATACTTTTTTATTTCGCCAGCCGCAATTCAAGAAAGTAGGAATTGCATCGCCGTCGGTCTATCCGGCGGCTTTTTATATACAGGCGATTACTCGCCGGTACACCATTGTTTTGCAAATATCACCATTTTTTATGGTATAATAAGCCCAACTACTGAAAAGTCATATCGGAGGCATCCGATGTGCATATCAACAATACGGTTGGTATGTACTGCAACCCAAAGGGGTTGAAAACTATGAACATCATAGTTAAGTTGCTAGACTTCGGTATAGCTGGACTTATTACCATTGCAATTTTGGTGATTGCCAGTATCTTTATTGTATGTGTGGTGCTACGGCATCCACATGATACGATTGAAGTCAGGTTCTTTAAAATCCTGTACATCAAAAGGTCTAGCCGATAGCCAGTAGTCGTTGTGGGTAAGTCCTGTCTTACCCACAACCATCTATCGACCGTCTATGCTCTCAGCTTTTTGCTGGGAGTTTTTTATTTAGTTGCATTTGCTCCAGCCACATTCTGTACACTGGACACATCCACCAGCACGAATGACATTTGCACCACAATCAGGGCAATTTACAATCATGCTAGTATCTTCAACCTGGGTTGTTTCAGGTTTTGTATTGGTTTTCGGAAACTCGTTTCCTTTTACTTCCTTATAGAAATCTAACAAGGTTCTTGCCAGAATGTCAGAACAGGAGATTCCATCTAACTTCTCTCCCCTACCCATGACTTTGATACAGGCTGGACAGGTGATGCCTTTGAGCTGATCGACAATCTCTTCCACCTTTACACCAGCTCTTAATCCAGTAGAAATCATACGATTGACTGCGTTGATATTGGCTTGGCAGATACCACCCTTTGAGGTATTGATGAATGTTTCAAGCACATTCCCATTATCATCATGGTTTACTGTAATATACAATGTGCCGCAAGCACATTTCTTGCAATAAGTCTTTCCAGATGTAACACCAATCGTTTTTCTGGAGGTTGGCACAATGCTGTCATACTGTCTCTCATCATGTTTGTCCTCTTTTGGAGCAGAGGTTGTGAGAATACCAGCTCTTTCACAGCCATCTCTAAAAATGGTGATACCTTTTAGGTTTTTCTCCCAAGCATACAAATATAGATTTTCGACATCTTCAACTGTTGCTTTATTTGGGAGATTTACAGTAGATGAGATGGAGGCATCAATATGGTGTTGCCATGCAGATTGCATATCAATTCTCGCCTTATAATCCAAATCTCCAGCCGTTACAAACCAGTTTGGAAGGTCTGCATCATCCTGAATCTCATGTTCTTTCATGTATTGGTCTACAATCGGAGTGTAAACTTTATAGTATACATCTGAGCCATGCAGTGATTCTGTCTTGCGTGTGTAGTAGTTTGCAAAAATAGGTTCAATCCCACCAGATACTCCCAACATAGTAGAGAGTGTACCTGTTGGTGCAATCGTCAAGATTTGAGAATTGGCAAGACCATACTCTTTCACCAGTGAATCAATTTCAGGTTCAGAATGTACCCTATAAAATAGACTATTCATGACTTCAGCTTGGTTAAATTTAGGATATACACCCTGTTCTTTTGCTACCATGGCAGAAGCATATAATGCGTAGGTTGCCATTGAATAACCAATTCTATTACACATCTCAACAGCTTCTTTTGAGCCATATGGGATTTCCATTTTAATCAGTGCATCTGCAAGACCAAAAATACCAAGACCAATTTGTCTCCAATCATTTACACTTTCCTGCTGTTCTGTCAATGGGTGTAATGGCATTCCTTCCATCAACACCTGATTGAGAGCTTTGACTGAAATCTGAACAGTGTCAAAGAAGTCATTAAAGTCAAAGCGTTTGTTTTTTACAAATTCTGCAAGGTTTACGCTACCCAAGAGGCAACTTCCCCCTGCCGGGAGCGGTTCTTCTGCCCTAGTGAACCGCAGACTATTAGACTATATCTTCACCTTCAACATTACTTGTTAAGGGGTTTGCACTTTCTAAATGTTGTTGGAGTTCCCACATCTTATCACTCATCCACGGTGGTTGAACCTGGTACATGAGATTAACTTTGTATTTCATTGAATCAACAAGATATGGATAAATCAAGAAAATAAATGTTTCGTAAGACTTTTGACAAACTCGAATCCTATAACGATTTCCACGTTTATTTAAAGAGGTAGCAACCCCAAAACTCAATAAAGCATTTTGCAGTCTATTGATGGATTCCATATCATATCTATCTGTACAAAAATCAATTCGTCTTGATGTAATAAAACCTTTAGTAATACCTACATGACAGATATATCCATCTGACATATACCAATTAGCAATACCAGCAGGAGTTAGCCATCGAGCTGCATCCCTTGACACAATGCGATTTTTGTAATCGTCATAGAAATGGTGATACTTCTTTGCAAAATAAGGGTGTGATTTGATTTCTAGCGCCCAACTTTCCTTGTGATGACAACCACTACTGTCATGTTCAGGATAATATTTGATGTTAATTTTAAAATTGCTACATGATTCAATATCTGTTTTAATCTTGTTGATAAAGTTCCTGTCAATACTTTTTATTTCAAAGCGGCGTTTTACTACACCACTGTCAATATATCCATCTCCAACAATGAGTCCTGTTAAATATCCTTTTAACTCTGAACTTTCCATACATTACACCTTTCTGTAACTTTGTATTATATCACTTAGCTTAGTCGTTGAACCTTCCCACCAAAATATGGGCTTGGCTGCTGATTAGTAATGCAACTTTCCAGCAATTCACAAACGATTATGTCACAGCATTTCTGCTATGCCCTGCACAGAAAGGTTACAGGGATTGACACCAGCATATTGAAATTCAGAGTTTGTATTAAGTAGATTATACTTCTCAATGGTATTCCAGAATAACATTCCTGGTTCACCAGTTCTCCAGTTCATTTCAGCAAATTTATGGAAGATTTCTCTTGCATCCACAACCTTCTTGATTGTTTCACCTGTGGCTTCTCTTGTAAAGGAAAGTTCAAACTTCTTTCCTTCTTTGACAGACTGCATAAATTCATCCGTGATGCGAACTGAGATATTTGCTTTTGTGACCTTATCCAGATCAGCCTTAACACCAATAAATTCTTCAAGGTCTGGATGAGTACAGGATAAGGAAAGCATCAATGCGCCTCTACGCCCAGCCTGACCAATCAATCCAGTTACCAGAGAGTATAAATCCATAAAAGATACTGCTCCGGTTGTGTTCTTTGCGGTGTTATGTACCTTTGCACCTCTAGGAGCAAGGTTTGAAATATCAATGCCAACACCGCCACCATAACTAAATGTTCTTGCGAGTTTCTTTGCTGTATCGAAAATAGATTCAAGGTTATCTTGTGGCGGTTCAACAACATAGCAATTACTATAGGTGGTTCTTACACCCTGTTTGTCCAGTCCTCTGTTTGCAAGAATCCTTCCACCAAACAGGAACTTCTTTTCTTTGATAAGTTTCTTTACGTCCTCATCCCCAGCACTGACTCTATCAAGCCACTGGTCAAACGTCTCTCCATTGTACTGATATTTCTTCTTCCAGATATCAATTCCCAGCTTATTATCTTCTCCTAGCCATTCTTCAATTTTCATTAAATCTCTCCTTCTCTGTTTACATACTCTTGCCATTCAGTGTGTTTTACCATTCGGTATAATTTATCAGTAGCAATCATCAGTTCTTGATTGACGATTACCTCATCTGCCTTTTGTCTAAACCCCCTAAACGCCTTTGCATCATGGATGATTCTAGCCAATGCTTTTCTCAGTCCATCTCTTTTTCTCAGCCGCTCAAATCTCTCCCATAGCGAAGCCTCAATATAAACAACCTTTACATCCTTATAGCCTTTATAGTGTTCTTTGAAGAACTCAACACCGGCTGGATCAATGACATAAAACAGTGCATCTTCGACCTGCTCTTGTGTAGCTGCATAGTGATAACCATTAAAGTATGTATAGGCAACTACATTCTGCAAACATTTAAACTGCTCTTCTGTAATAAAAATATGTCCCTTTTCATCAGGGGTTCTTTTCGGTCGAGTCGTATAAGACTCAACTGATGAACCTACATTCTTTAATCGGTTGACGATAGTGGTTTTACCAGAACCACTTTTGCCAACAATCAGAAAAATTGTGTTCATTGATTATCCTTTCTGTTATAAATGACTACCATAGATGGAAATGGTGCTGTACCTTTTGGCGTTCCATTCTCATCGGTAAACTTTAATCTTCCTTTTACAAACCTGATTTCTGCTTTGTGGTATATGTACTCATGAAAATATTTGGTATCGGTTCTTGCCGGTATCAGCATGACGATAGTAGTTCCCTTCTGAGCTTCCTCATACGCTTTCTTAACCCACAAACCGATCTCTTTTCCGTAAGGAGGGTTGCAGTATACCGCTCCCCCCCATGTCCCAATTTTGAATCAAACCATCATCTTCTGGTGTAAAACACCGTTTACACTTGCTGTTCTGATGGGTGGCTGCTGCATCTAATACAAAATGAAACTCAGCATCCAATTCATCAAAGAATTGTTGCGGTGTACACCAATCTTGCTTCTCTGAACTAAACAATCCTTGATTTAACATCATTACGCCGCCTTATTATCGAGCAATGGAGCAATCATTCTTTGCTGTGCTTCTGTGTAGAATTTCCTATCAATCTCAAAGCCAAAGCTATGGCGATTGAGTTCAAAGGCGGCTCTTAATGTTGCACCACTGCCAGCAACAGGGTCGATTACCACATCTCCTTCATCGGTGAATACCTCAATGAGTTGTTTTAAAACTGCAATCGGCTTCTGTGTTGGATGAATTTTCGGCACATCTTTCCCATCTCTTTGCCAAGCGAACCAGTCAAACACCATCTTACCGGTTCCTCTGATTGGCTTCCCTGTTTCTGGGTCAATCTGTCTGCCATTATTGAATTTAGGCAGCTTGTCTCGATATAGTACAACAGCAAACTCTGTTGCTCCTACAATTCTCATGTTGGCTTTCAGAACCTGTGCAGAATAATTCTTACAGAAGAATAAAGGATAGTAATGGTTGAATCCATATTGCTTTCCATACTGAACAACTGTTTGAATCTGCTCAAACGCACAGAATACAATCATTGCTGGTGCTTTGCCTTTCTCTTTTGGCTCTGGGATTAAAAGATGATTACAGAAGTGCATATACTCCGCAATCTTAAAATATCCATCGGAGTTAAAGAAGGAAGATTTTGCCAGTTTGCTTTCACCATTCTTGTTGTCGCCATCTTTATACCACATTGGATTGCTGCCATAAGCATCTGCTCCAATGTTATAGGGAATATCTGCAATCACAAGTTGTGCTTTTGGAATCCCATATCGTTTGTAGTTTTGAAAGTTATCTCGATACAGTTCTATCTTAGGCATTTAAATATCCTTTCTTGGATGTCCACAGCTATATGCTCCCTCTGGACAGTGACCATATGTACAAGGCGCACCGGCTTTTGCAAAGACATTCGGAGCTACATTCTTTACAAGCTGGAGCATTCTATCCGCAAGCTCTCTAATTTCCCATTGACTTCTGTTGCAGCATCTGTGATGGAAGAAATTGAATAACGACCTTGCGTTCATAGTGACAATCATCTTGGTACAGGTAGCATTCGGCAGGACATATCTTGCATCTTCGATTGCTTTCTTTTCTGCTGCTTTTGCATCCATACCCTGCTCTACATATCGTTTCTGCAAACCATCCGCTAATCTCTCGTAAATCTGCATACTGTTGAACATTGCCTCTAAAAATACACCATGCAGATAACCATCTTCTGCAATAGCCGGTGGGGTTACAAAACCAAAATCATCATGTACATAGCGTTGACTCTGGACTGAGTAGCTTGCAATTCTATGCCTAGTGATCTGCGCCAAGAGTGATCTGCTCACATCCTCAATACCAAAGGTAAAGGTGATATGTTCAAATGGACTTTCATGTCCCATACTGGTTAGTTTTTTGATAAAGGCTTCTGTTTTCTCCGGTGTCATGTTGTCCAGCAGCGTTGCAATATCTGATTTGCTGTAGCAAAGTTTTGCTGCTGCGGCAACAATCTCTTCTGGGTTTGGTGTATAGGTTAACAATTCTACTTGCAATTTAACACATCCTTATATTCTTGTTGAAACAACTTTCTGAGCTGCAAAATATTCATCTGATTCTCTGGGTCTTTCTCATACAACTTTCTTACAAAGTCATAGAAGTAAATCATCTCAGGGTCATGCAGCATACTGGTATTCAAGAGCTTTCCATGCTTTTTAATGGATGGCAATATTCCTCTGAGCTTCTTCCATTTCAGATAGTATGGAGTTTTGAGTTTGACTCGATAGCCGTTTGCATCTTCCAGTACATACCCTTCATGGTCTAATGGCAGGTCAGTATTTTCGTTTTGAACATCCTCAACAAATTGAATCAACTCTCTTGCAGAAGTGATTGTAGTTGCAGGCACTTTGCAATTACATTCAATTTGCCAAGAAAGAAAATGTACTGCTGAATACTCTTCAAACTGTGATTCCATATTATTCTTTACAACATCCAGTAAATATAATCTTGGCTGCTCATAGTTAATGATGTGAGGATCAAACTCAGGGTCAATTACCTCAAACAGCAAGGTATAACCCTCTTTTACCTTCACAAGAGCCGCATCCTTATAGCATTTTTGTTTATAAAACAACTCTTTAAAATGTTCTGCATATTCACCACCAATCATGGACTTGGTGCAGAACAACAGGTCATCATTCTCTTTATCATATGAAAGCAGCCCTAAGTAACCATTCTCTTTATAGTAGACTGTAATGGGATATTGCATGGTTGTGGTCAATGCAGCCAACGAGGTTTCGTCCCTCTCGCCAATATTAAAGAATTTATCATATCCTCTTGCCACTACTTCATCTGTATTGGTATTGAGGTACAGTCCTCTTGCTTTCATTGTCTGAGTGTCCCAGATACCTTTACGAAATGCTTCTCTGGAGAAGTTAAAGGAAGATATGTCTCCAAATTTCTTTTCCTGAATATATCGGTTGCTTCTCATCTGCTCTGTCAGACTAGCCTTTTCTTCTCCTTGCTGTTCAACTGCCTCTCTTGGCTGGTAGACTGTATTCTGATACTGTTCTGTATACCAACCGGTATGGTCTAAAATCGCAAGTCTTAAATGACCTCCAAATTCCACTTCATCCTCTAACAAAAAGAAGTTACCATTTTGTACCGGCAGATGGTATGGGTTACGGTGTCCACATACCTGATAAGTATTGGTTCCTTCAACATCCTTATTAAAGGTATCAATCACCTTTACAATGTCCTCATACTTACCTACGCCGTTTGTCATCTCCTGGGTGGGTTGTTCTACCGAGATATAAGAGCTTGGTGTACCTCCATGAGATACCAAAACTGTTTTATCGTCAAATGTGTAGTATGCCATCTGCCCACATTTACGATAGATTTCATGTGCCATGTTGGGGAGAATACCGCCACTTAACAGTTCCTTTTGAGTATGATATTTGAATACAGCAGACTCAATCGGCTCTTTAGTTCCATATTTTTTTAGCCATCTCTCATGATTGCCCTCTAACAGCAATACATTGGGGAGCTTATACCATTCTCTAAGCAGCTTTATAACCTCGGCATTTTCAATACCTCTATCAATGTAATCTCCACAGAAGATATAGAATGTATCAGGGTCAATCTCCGGGATGGCATACTTTAATACGGTTGCGCATCCATGAATATCGCCTACATGAACAACTGCTTTATACTTGGACAGGTCGATGGGTTTAATTTCGATTGCATCCATAACACGCTGGGCAGTATCTTCTTGATTGGTGAAAGGAATCACTGTGATTCTCTTTGGAATCTTCTGGGTTGCAAATCTGGCATACTGTCTTTCAATGACATATTCAGGAACTCTTTTATACACAGGAGTCCTACTGCGATTCTGCTTTGACACCTGTTCTTTTGGGATGCTGGTCATATCAATCAGGAATACACGATATTTATACTCAACCGCAAGATTGCGAAGCCTTGTCATATCTTCTGTCTTGGAGTTAGTGGAATCCACAACAGTGAACTCACCCTTCTCAAACCGAACCCTTAACATCTCAAACATTAAATCCCAAACAGCAGATTCATGTTTTGTTGTAATGCCCTGCTCTCCATTACAATGGGTCATCAAAGAACCTATCATCATACGGATATCATCTGGGCTGATGGTATATGGCTCCCAGCCCATACGCTCAATAAAGGTTGTTTTACCGCATCCTGGACAACCTCTAAACAGCACTAATGTTCTCATTATCTTTCACTTCCATATAGCTTATTTTCTGTATCTTTCCACCACGCATGAGGCTTGTCCAGACAGGTTGCAATCTCAATCTGTTCAGTGCGACCAGTACGCAGCAACTCTTGTTCTGTTGCCGGTCTAGTGACACACTCTCCACATTCACTCTCATATTTCTCACACATTCTCTGGATTTCATATCTGCCAAACTCTTTGCGCAGTCGTTCTCTACGATAATCTCTACTCAGTTATCCTCACTTCCTCCCTTTGTCGAAAGGAAGGATTTCTTTATTTCGTCAAGCTCTGTCTGATACTCAGCAAGTTTCTTAGAAAGATGTGTATTGGTCTTTTGTAGGTTTTGGTAATCATCCTTCATCTTTGCAACCTGTGCTTTTAAATCCAACACATCTTGTAGTTTGGTTTGGAACTCTGGAGTGAAAATATACTCCAGAGCCTGTTCTCTATCATTCTTCTGTATCAGGTTCATCAAATGGATCAAATTCTTCTTCCTCTCTATATGCTCCAGCACATTTTGGACAGCCATACCATGTTTCAAAATAATAGTCGCATCTCTGTTCTGTATACCGTACTGGATATTGAAATAGGTGATTGCAGTCTAAACATCGGAACATTATTCGTAGCTTACTTCCTTTCCATCTTCTCTTAGACAGACAAAGATAGGAAACTGCAAACTCTCTTTCTTTGTTTTCTTATCCTTTGAAACTTCCTTATATTTCACTTCAATAACTCGACCAATCAGACTGTCTCCTGCTTCCCAGAACACTTCCCTTTGCTCATCGGTCATACCAGAACCGACAGATACCTCATTGCCTTGATAATCCACGACAAAGTTGCCTAATGTACCGGCAAGTCTGCCAGAACCTTCCTCCAGCCTGATAATCGGCAAGTCACAGGTGTAAAAGCGTTTTACCTTTAAAATACCATTATGGCGCTTGCATTTATATGGTACATCTCTGTTGACCATGCACCCTTCCTTATCTTCATCCACCATTTTTTGCAGGCAAATTTCAATTTGAGAATGGTCTGTACCAGAATAGAGTCTATCCACAATCGAAATGTTCTGGAGATTCTGGTCTTTGATTCGCTTATCCCACTGATTCAAAACATTTAATCTCTGTCGATATGTAATAGCAGATTCTCCCATCTGCCAATCTGTAACATTTAGGCAATCGTAAATAGTGAAGTCAATTTCAGGCTTTATATCTGCATCAGAATTGATGATTCCAGTTCCAATTCTAAAATTCTCATTGTCTGGAATATGGTCAATATTCTTTCTTCGCAGTTCTCCATCCAGTACATAATGCTCTAGTCCAGCAGAAACAATATCGTCGATAATATGCTGGAGTCCGGTGATTTCTTTTCCTTGTCTGCTAATGATTTTTCCTTGATAGTAAGTACCTCTGACACCATTGAGTTTTTCGGAAATTGCAATCCACTCATTCTTTTTGAGCTTAGTATGCTCGATTGAAATAGCTCTTTGTACCTCCCATGTCGGAATGAAATCCTTTCCGTATACAGCATTGAGAGTTTTTGAATCACAGCCGATTTTCAAAGTCTTAGTGATAATGGCGGTAAATAAATCGTTGTATTCTGGATAGCAGCGCAATATCTCTTGACAGATTGCGATATCCTCATCAGAGCCAGTATTATGTATAGTCAGATATTCCATCAGGGCGTAACAGGCAAATTTAGCATTACCCTCAAACTGATTGGTCGGTTTTACAGACTTATTAAGTTTAGCTTCGCTGATACCAGTAACAATCAGCGGAGAAAAGCAGAATCTTAAAATCTCTTTCAGCAGGATATTGTCTGCATTCTCGGCAAGGATTTCTTTCTTCTTCTTTATGGATGATGTATTGGCAATCTGTTTGATGATATGATAGGTTTTTTCCAACTTTATCTATCCTTTCCTAATTCCAATGTGTCCTTTAGCAGTCTTACATACGCTCTGAGTTTGCAGTTATCGTTTGGCATCTGCTCACTGATAACCATTTGTAAACAGTTCTCCAATACCAGTCCAACCTGTTTACCCTGTGGTATTCCAATATCCATAATGTCATTTCCATTGATTGCAAGGTCTTTTCTGGTGATGATTTGCTTTGCCTGCTGCATCTCTCGATACAGAGTGATACAGGCATCCAGCTCTACAATCAGAGGTTGGTATCGTGGATGACTTGGGTTGTGCGCTAACCAGTCACAGTTGCATACCATCCACAAGTCCTCATACTGATTATGGTGCAGTCGGTTTATCATGCGGTTAATGCTGTGCTTTGTAGGAACCAGCGTGGCATCATGGTGCTGTACCAGCTCTGCGACCTTTTCAATCGTGTGTGTATCGAACCGTAGCCTTGTCATAATCTCCTTTGTCAGCTCTACACTACGAATGGCATGAGCATAGAAATGGATAACACCTTTATCATCTAGGATTGCTGTATCCGGCTTTCCAATATCATGGAAGAACAGTGCTAATGCAATATCCAGCCGACTATATTTGGATTGGTTAAGAAAGTCGATTGCCAACAAAGTATGTTCCAACAAATCTTTGTGATGATATGGGTTGTATTGCTGATATTCTACGCATCTTTCTGCCTCTGGAATCACCACTTTCAGCATTGCCTTAAACAACTCTTGATACTGGGCATCTGCCTGATATGCTTTATAATCAAACCACAGCAGAATTTTACTCAGCTCATCCCTGATTCTCTCAGCAGAGATTTGTCTTAGCAACCCCATATGGTCAAGCGCTGCTTTATAGGTTGCCAGCGTCATAGTTTGTGGATGAAGATGAGAGAGCTGCATATAGAAACGCAGCAGTCTCATAATCCGCAGGGGATCTTCTTGAAATCGCTCTGGTGTTGCTCCTACGACCTCGATCACTCCCCTACCCAGCGCTTCAATTCCATTGTAAGGGTCAATGAATTGCGGAGGCTTATGGTGCAGTGGAGGTTTATAGGCAATCGCATTAAAGGTAAAATCTCGTCTTGCAAGGTCTTTTGTAATATCGGTTTCAAATGCAATGCTGTCAGGGTGTCTGCTATCGGTGTATTTTCCATCACTGCGGTATGTTGTGACCTCGCAACTATCGTCCTCTAGCACTACCGTTACAGTGCCATGTTTGATTCCAGTAGGAATCACCTGATAGCTACTGAATACCTCCATCACCTGCTCTGGAGTTGCAGATGTTGCAACATCATAATCATGCACTGGAGTTTCCAACAGCATATCTCTGACAGCACCGCCGACAATATATGCCTCATATCCATGATTTTCCAGTTCACTCATCAGAAACAGGATATTTGGCGGTATCTCAAATTTCATTCTTAATCACTCTTTCATTGACACTCATGACCCATTCCTCAATCCGTTTGCTGTTTGGTTCATCCGGCAGAGCAGTATTCTTTGCATCGTACTGCATACGCTTTTCATAGCCATCAATCATCTCAAAGAACTCATCTCTGAATGTTCCATCTGACTTCTGGTATTTACCATTACGAATAGCCAATAGCTCTGGAATTTCATTTCCTCGGTATGTAATGATTTCTTCCTTCTCCAGAATATCGAAGCACATTAGATACAAACGAACTAAGTGCATGGCGTGTTTATTTAAATGAGCATCGTCTTTCTTCTTGTTTCTTCCGTTAAGTTTGCCATAGTCTTTGACTATATTGTTAAACTCAGACCAGATGGATTTGTAATCTCTCAATGGATAGTGGCTTAATGTGACATCCATGAAGATTTCGGTATCCATGTCGCTTTTATCAGAACGATCCACATACAGCCTGATTACACCATCCTCAAATGAGGAATACTTATTGGCAAAGGAACTCATGGCAAACATACAGGATGCAGCAATATGTTCTTCCTGCCGTTTCTGTTCATAGGTATCTCTACACAAAGCATTTTCCAATCGTCTGAGCTGCTGATTTGCATAACCTCCAAAAGAGTGAATTGCTCTTTTAGAAAGAAACATTTTTCGGTTGTTTAAAAACTCCAATCCAATCGGATGTATCATGAGATAATGTTCTGGTCTGCATCCTAACAACTCAATCGTGTTAGGGTTACAGGCTGTACACAGAGAAACCAGTTTATTAAAGGCATAGATTGTTGTATCGGTTGTATTATCCTGCACCTGTTCAAAGTGACTGGTTCCAATTAAAGAGGATTTTGTATTAAATGCACATCCTCTGATGTCCACATCAGAACCTTCCACATTTGTTCCATAGGCATGACTGCCACCCAGTGTCAAGAACATGATATTGTTTTTGAGCAATGGGTTGGTGTGAATAAACTGGTATTCCGGTGTCTGCAATAAGGATTGCAATTCTTGATTCTCCATTACAGAACCTCCAATTCTCCAACCCACCAATAGTATTTTGGATCTGAGGTATCCTCTTTGAGCATGACAATCTTTGGCTCTTTCCCAAACTTTTCATCATACTCAACAGTGAAAATCGTGTCTTTATGTTCCTCCACAAAGGCTTTATACTGGTCTGTCATTCGAGAGTAATTACGGTCACTCTGAATCGCTTTGACATTGAGTTTTACCTTTGTTCCATCTTGAATACTATCTTTATACTGCTGATATTTCTTTACCGGCTCGTCCACAATCTTGCGATTGATATGGTAAGACGATTTCATTATTCATCCTCCAGGTGAATATCTTCCATCTTGGCTCTAACCTCCAGGGTGTACAGATACTGACCCATATAGGAGGCTTGCTCTTTTAAAAGCAGCAGAGGACATTTTGGTTCAAACTCCAGTACACCAGCCTCATATTTGACGATCATCTCATGCAGTCTCTCATACCGGATTTTGGTCTGCCAATACTCTGCTTTGAATCGCTCTTTATAATCTGGACTACACATTCTGCCAATAGTATGTTTTAATTCCATTGTTTTCTCCTTAAATAATCTTGTAATAGGAATCCAAATACCAATACTTAATTTCTGTTTTTGTGCTGATTTTAGAATGAATTTGACTGGCGTAAATAATATCGCCTTTATGCAAAGGCTCAATCTTATATTCACCAGCCATCAAAGTTAAGTTTGATGTAATGCCGCTTCCCACTGACCTTGCATCGACCGCATAAGCCCATGGTTGCCCTGTCTTTGGACTAATTAAAGGTCGAACCTTCATAATATACAGCTTTCGCCTATCTTCCTCTTTGCCGGTTGCTATCTCAATGTAACCCAGCAAGTCCATCTGACTTTGTATCTTTGTTTTTAAAGGTACATCCGGCAGAGACAACGATTTGATTTGTGTCTCGCAGGTTCTAAGCATCTTCATGACAGATTCTTTGATTGCTTGATTTAATTTCACTTTGTTCTCATTGAGAATACCATCGTACAAGGTAATCAGTTCCGTATCATTTACCTTTTTAGCCTTTCGGAGAAGAGCTTGTGCTCCTTTAACGGCGTTGTTGATTGGTTCTGTATTCCAACCCACAAAGGTATAGGACGCTGATTCTGAGCCATCCTTATTCGTTCCAACAGCATACTGCTGTACAAGTGGTTCGTAATATTTGCCACTAACCTTTTCCTTACGAATGCTCTTCGCATTGCCGTATTTGAAGGTTTCCATCAACGACACCAGCTTTTGCAGTTCTGTTTGATTGCCAAAGTCAGCAAAGTAATCCAGTTTAATGAGAATATCAAGCTGTCTGCTATCAAGTGAAGTGTGTTCATCAATATCAGCCAGCAAGTCAACAAATGTGGTGTATTGGTTTTCCTGTGATAATTGGTAAAGGCTATTTGCTACATCGTCGTTCATGTACTTTACAGAAGCAACGCCTTTACCAATCGTTTTTGATTCTGCATTATACACATATTTATCTTTTGATTTACCGAATCTAGGTGGTACAACCTGAATGTTGTAAAGTTTCGCTAAGTCTGTACCAGCCTTAATATCTTCATCTGTTTTAGCATGGTTTAGGTATGCTACAATAAAAGCATGAGGGTAATAAAATCTGAGATAGGCGCATAGATAACCTATCATGCAGTAGCCGATTGAATGATTGTCGCATAATCCGCTCTTTCGATACGGCGCAGACTAGCTCTTCTGCTGTTGCAGTCTTTGCACTTCCACCGGTAGCTCATCCTCCGGTGTACAATTAGTCGTTACATCTTCCATTACTGGCTTGACACGGTATTACCTGCTATCTGTTACCAGACCGTAGGCTCTCTTAGTCAGCTGCTTCGTCCATGGGTATTCTGCATATCTTCCTGTAGGACTTGATGCAGGGTCTTATTCAACTGATACCGTTAGCCTCCATGCGGAGACACCTATGAGCAATGTAGTTCACAAAGAATGGACAAATCTTTATCCAAACATATACGAGGAAGCATCTTTAATAATCTGTACAAACTCCTGAGCTTCCTGTTCTGCAATCTCTCTCGGCTGATCTGATTTCTCACAATATCCTTCCAGTATCTTAGGCAATGCTCTTCTGAGGCGTTCCTCATCTTTTCTAGCAATCGCCCTTCTGGTATTGTCTGCTTCTGAACCACTGAATCCACATATCTGAGTGAGGAACTTAATGACATCCTCCTGATACACCAAGTAACCATGATTATCCTTCAGCAGCTCATCAATGATTGGTGATGGATTTTCATGAGGCAGATGGCTCATTAAATCATCTCGATAAGACTCACCGGAGGGTCTGATAGCTGCTGTTACCAGCGACATATCGTAGACAGATTGTGGTCGGTATTTTTTCAGCATTCCAAAAGCAAACGGTGATTCCATCTGGAAGATTCCAGTAGGGCTTCTGAGCATATCATTCCAAACCATAGGGTCATCCCAATCTACCTCATGGGATTTGGGATAAGGAATACCAGCTAATTCACAGGCATCCTTTACAATTCCTATATTCTCCAGACCCAGAATGTCATACTTAACCAGCGATACTTCATGTACACAATCCATATCCAGCTGGAGGATAATATGACCATCGTTTTCCAATACACCGTAGTTATCGGCAAGGGTTACAGGGCTTGCAACGATACCGGCTGGGTGCATGGACTGAGAAATTGGTGTATCAAGCAAACCATCAAAATAATAGAACACATCAGGATATGTCTTTCTGGCTGCCTGTTCGTCCATTTCATACTCAGCCTTAATCCGCTTCATTCTTTCTGGAGTCCAAGGATTTTCTTTGGCAGTTTCCTCATTCATTTCTTTTGCAAATGTAAGTTGAGTTTCCAATGTGGTGGTGTCCTGCCCTGCTTCTTTTGCTATCTTGATTTCCTTCCTAAGTGCTTTTTCATCAATCAGATGTTCTTTGCACCACTGGAATGAAAATGCTCTGCCAATTTCATCTATCGTCCCCTTTGCAGAGATTGTGCCAATCGACAGAATATAAGCTGTCAGTGCAGGTGTGAATCGGTTAATGATGTACTGGTAGATTTTGTCTCTATCTTCTGGAGCAGCATCAATGTCGATGTCTCCAATTTCTTTTCGATCCTCATTACAGAATCGTGAGAATACGGTATGCCATTGTTCAGGGTTGAGGTCAATAATATCTGTAACATAAGCGACTCTTGAACCTCCACAGGAGCCACGATTGAAGCCAATCGGAATTCCATTTGACTTTGCCCATGACACCATCTCAGACATAAAGAGCATAAAGCCTGTCATACCAACCTTTTCAAAGACACGATTTTCTTCTTGAATCGCCTCTATAAAGGTTTGTTTCTGTACTGCCGGAATGATGTTGTTCTCTAGTTTATACTGGAGTTTTTCTCTTTCTGTTTTCAGCAGCATCTGTTTATCAGATTCTGCATCACCGTAGAGTATTGGATATTTGAAGGACAAATCCAACTCAAATTCTTCTACGCTGTCTGCCATAATATTGGTGTTATCAATGGCTTGCAGGTAATCTTCTTCTGGAATGGCATTCTGTTCTGCGAATATTGCAACCAGCTCATCCAGTGTTTTATAGGTCAGGTCAAATTCATCCTCTGAGGCAAATTCGATTCCTTTTGCCTGTTGAAGAATCGTCCTGCATTCTGCCTTATAATTATCAAGACTGTGAGTATCTGTACCGGCAATCAGAGGGATTCCATATTCCTGCCCCAGCTGTAATAGATGTCGGTTATAAACCATCTGTTCAATGCAGTTATGAGGCTGTATTTCCAGATAGTCATACGCTTTTACCAGTTTTTTATAGATGGGGTCTATTGGAGATATTTTATTTAAAGGCGATGCCAAACAAGCTGATATCTTGATTACATTCTTAGAGATTCCAAAAAACTCATCAAAGGAAATTCTTGGTTTATGATAGAAGTGATTGACGGTATCTCCTGTAATAAGCTGCATTGCATTGGTTGATTTGCTGACCAGTGTATTGATTTCCTTCACACCGTCATAGTTCTTTGCTATGAGGATTGTGTGGTAGTTGTCTTTTACCTTTTCTTCATGGGTTCTGGTTAAATAGCACTCTACCCCATGCAGGTATTTGAGTCCTCTTTCTTCGCAGTAAATCTTTTTCTTGACCCAGTTAAAGATATTGCCATGCTCTGTAAAACAGATGGCAGTCTGCCCAATCTGGGCTGCATAGTCGATATAGTCTTTGTATGATGTTGCGCTATCCAACAGGCTATATGAACTATGCAGATGGTAGGTAACATAATTATCCATTGGACTTTACCTCTCCAAATACTTCACTTTCGTCTGGAATAGGATATGGTAATGGCTCTGTATATTTGGTGTTATCCCACTTATACTGATGGTCAAATTCTTCATAATTGGTAAAGAAGCGTCGGCTTTTAATATCATAATAAAGCCCCAAGGAGAGGTTTGCCTTTCCCCTCATGCGGTCTTTTATGACCTCAAACATGACATTGTATGGGTTCGGCTTAACCTTCCAGCCAGTACCATTTTCCTTTCGCACACCCTCCTGCTCTTTTGCAGTCACTCTTTTTAATCCAAAGGCACGATGAGCAAGATTGATGATATTGGATGTACCAGAAATGTCATACATACCGACATTACTTGCTCCTGGTTGGAGCTTTCTAGGGTGTGCAACCAGTACAGTTGCAACATTGTATTTCATGGAAAACTGAATCAGCCAGTTGACAAACTCAGTTTGTTTTGCGTTGGTGTTTTGTTCATTTGCACCCAAATCCACTGTCATCAGATTGTCGATGATAAAGAGCTTGCTGCCGTATTTACGAACTGCATCTACCATTGAGTTCTGAATATCCTCCACCTGATTGGAGTATTGGTCACGATAGATCATTAGTCTTTCTTTGTAGTATGATGAGATTTTACGCTTTGCTTGGTCATTGACCTTATAGTAGACAGCATCTTGTTTGGTGCTGTATTCAGTCAAATTTCGTTGACCAGCAAAGATGTATTCAATCCAGTTTTTTGTCATCCAGTCAGGTAATTCTCTACTAAACAGCCATGTGTTTTGCTCATGATCCAGTGCGTTGGTTACAAGCTGGCAGAGGAATGAGGTCTTGCCAGAGCCAGGTGTACCTGACAGGATTGTTAGACTACCATAGAACAGGCGCATGATTTCGGAGTCAATCCCACGGATACCGGTTGTAATACCATCCACATCGGATAGGTCAAGTTCTTTTACATCGGCAAAGTCAATCAAGGATGGTACTGGAGTATCTTTTGCGTTGACGATGAGGTTCATCACTGCTTCTTTTCCGCAATAATACAAAACTTCATTCAAGTCTTTGACATGAACCTTTTTGCCTGATGTGCTGGTAACAGTATGAGGAATGTCAACGACCTTTGTTCTCCAACTACCTAAGCGATAGACAACCTCTTTTTGCATTTTAATACCAGCTTCATCATTGTCAGAACAAACAATAATACTAGAGAATTGCTCTAACCATTCCCAGTTCTCAGCAATCCACCCAAAGTTTCCTGCTCCAAATGGAACTGAAACTGCATTATGAATCCCAGCTTCAATCATAGCTGCGACTTCCGCTTCTCCCTCTCCGATCGCCAGAGGTTCAGAGGGATTTACCCTGCTCATGTTATAAAGCAGCGGCGTCGTATCAGAACCCTTTTGTGCCCAACATTTATTTTCTTTCTTACGAATCTTCCTTGCTGGGCGATATTTAACAGTAGTCAGTACATCGTTCGTATCATAATAGTTAAAGGTCATATTGCCTTTACCATCAGACCGAATATCAAGGTAGTCCACCGTCTCTTTGCTGATTCCCCTTGTTGCCATGTACTCATAAACCTGTGTCATGTCGTTGTCTTTGCTTTCCTCATGGGGATAAACATACTGGTGTCTGGTCTTGACATTCAGCTCACCAAAACTATGTCTGATACCAGCTTTCTCAAAGAGAGCCTGTACAGCCTCCATATAGGACATACCCTGTGTTTGCATGAACACATCTATGATATCGACTGTTTTTTGGCAACCAAAACAATGGAAGGTATAGTTCTTTGGGTTGTAAATTAAACTCGGTGTATCTTCATGATGGAAACAGCAGAGGGCTTTTAGGTTATGTTCATCAAAATCCTCCAGATGAAGCATCTCTGCCATAAGCAGAGCATTGTTATCTCCTAGCTGTTCCTTTGCTTCGTTTATTTTGTCTCTATCAATGAGCAGTTCTACCACCTCGCATCCACTTCGGTTTTGTTTTCCGATTGCTGCGTAAGCATGGTGTGCTGCAAATATAGTTACAAAAATAGTCGTCGTGTTTAAAGTCTTTTAATAGCTTTCCTTTTACCTTGTAATCCAACGCAATCTTATCCTTAAAGGTCTCATCCTGATAGATGGTCTGAATACTGCTGGTAAACCATTCTTTTGCTGCAAAAAAATCTGATTCTTTGAAATCCTCAACTTCCCATGTTCCGGCTCTGAACATATTAAATACCAGCTGATAAGGGTATTCTCCATACTTCTCTTTTACATAGATTGAGTAAAGGTAAAGCTGTCGCAGGAACTCCGGCTTCTCTTTTTTGGTAAGACCTGATTTACTTTTATGGTCACAGATTATGATTCCTTTGGGTGTTCTTACAATCAGGTCGATGAAGCCAATAAACGGATAACCATCTACATCCAGCAGCACCTTCTGTTCGACTCCGAGGATTTCACAACCCTCGAAGTCTCCTTGAAAGTTTTGGAAGTATTTGATTCCAGCTTTATAATAATTTTCTGAGAGGTCTGCATATTTGTTATAAGGAAAGTCAATCGTAACAGCAGAATCATATTCGTCTTTGTATGTCTGTAGCAAGTCCCACAGTTCTAACTCACCGGTGTAATATCGCTCCAGAATGGAGTGACCTAGTGTACCCCACTGGGCAAAGGCATTATTCTGTTTCTGCTGTTTTTCAATGTATTGCAGATAGAATCCACGATGACAGGTGTTGTAGCAATTTACTGATGAAAACGACCACACCATGCTATCCAGTTTTTCTTTGTAGTCTGAATGAACCATTAGAATGGATCATCTTCTACATCAGTGTCGGTGTCTGTCTGTGAATAGTTATTTGGATGATATTCTTCTACAGGGTCAATATCAAAGATGGTATAGTTGGTATATCGCTGTTCCTTCTCTTTATCCCATCTGCTGGTTACTTCAAAGTCCACCAGCTTCACACGCTTTGCATCCGGCATTGCTCTGAGTTTATCCAACGCAGTGCCGATGACTCTTACAAATTTTGCAGAGAAATCAGTTTCATATTTCTCTGTCTCTTTATTTCGGCGTGAGGTGCTAATTTCTACTACACCATGATTGCCTTTATCTTCAAATTTCCAAATACTGATATTGCGATTTACTCTTAGTCCCATGAAATTCTCCTTACTTCAATTCTTTCAGTTTTGCCATGATGGTTTTTGCGGTTTCCACATCAGGAATGGTGTTGGGCTGACGATTTCCATTGTTGTATTCTGAAATGGTGTTATACAGAAGTTCTTTATCCATTCCTGTTCTTACCTTCTGAGAACAAAGTTTGATGATCTCCTGTTTGGCAACATCCAATTCTGAGAGATCTGTCCTCTTTACAGCTTTACCCTTCTGCTGTTTTGCTCCGCTGGCTGCGTTTCCATCGTCATCATTTTCCCCATACACTACAAGAATAGCGTTTAGTGCAGCTCTACGACCGTATGTCACCGTTGCGATAATAGTCTGCGGATCATCTTTTGCGGCGTTCATAGTCAGTGGTGGGAATGTCCAGCAAGCACCATTTTTAAAGGAAAGCATTGTGGTGATGCTGACTTTTGTACCTGCTACAACTGGAAACTGCATCAGTCCAAAGCCATATTTGGAAAGCAGCGGTCTGGTTTCATCCAGAACTTCATTCAATGGCGCATAGTTGCCCTTGTTATAGTTTGCTGCGGTTTTTAGAGGGTTGCTTACCTCTCCCACAAATCCTGCCCAAGCCTCAAACATTTCTTGTCTCTGCTCTGGAGTTCCAATAATCTCCATATACTCTTTACTGCCAAGCAATAAAGCATAATTTTCTGGCAATTCTGGCAGGTCGGTGGTCTCTCTTACAACTACTTCCTGTAGGTCATCTAGGTTTACATTGGTATTTTCTTCCAAACAAATACTTCCTTTCATTTTGAATTGATTTATGCAAAGAAAAGTGATATAATGTATAATGGGTTTATATATGCTTTTCTGTACAGCGTTAAAAAAAATAAAGTTGTTTCTGATTGCCATCTATGCTATACTAAAATTACAAAGTACAGAAAGGATGATGTATTATGGCAAGAATAAAGAAAGTGAAAACAACTGCTGAGAAAATTCAAGAGGTCGAAGCTCTGATTGCTTCCAAGAAAGCTGAATTAACCGACTTGGAGAATACCTTAACAGCTTTAAAGGAAGAGAAGAAACAAGAGGATTTACTTGTCTTGTACAATCAGATTCAGGAAAGTGGTTTGACCATCGACCAGGCTCTTGAACTGCTCAAATAGTTTATAAGACTTTCTGAGGAAACTCAGGAGGTCTTTTTTATGAAATAATGTGTGGGATTGACACTCTTTTATGCTCTGTCATGTGATGGCGGTTTAGGATTTTTTCTTTAATCTCTTTATTTGGATGGTCGCCAGACATGATAATTAAATCGACATCTTCATATGTAAATCCAAAAGCATCTTCATCCGTTTTGCCACTCAGTCCATCTTCCGGCGCTTTCTCTATCAGATAGTTTGGTAACTCACAACATTTACCAAGTTGAACCACCTGAGTCTTTGTCAAGTGTGCCAATGGAGCCACATCACCAGCAAAATCTCCGTATTTTGTGGTGTAGCCAAGATAGATTTCAGAAGCATTTGAATTACAGGAAACTCGATAATGTAATTCCTGCGCCAAGCCATACAAAACCATCATTCTAGCTCTGGCTGTAATATTCGCAACTGTCTCTGGGTTAATCTCTTCCTTCGCAATTAGCAACGCAGAGGTTGTTTTATTGACAATATCTCCAACAGGAATGACAATACTATTGATACCAATGAAACTACAGGCTGCCAGTGCATCAGCCATTGGCGTTCCTGGGGCAGCATTTGCAGCAAGATGGTTTTGTGAGATACTGGATTGATCTACATTACAATCTGGCATCATGACTCCCAGAACTTTATCTTTTCCAATCGCCTTTGCCCACAGATATGCTGCGATGGTACTATCTTTTCCTCCAGACATCCCAACAATAACTCCCTGTGCATTGCCGGAAAGATTCTGGAACCAGTGCCTCATAAACTCCAGTATCATCTCATACTGTACATAAGGCTGAAAACCAATTCGATACAAATCTTTCATCTGATGCCTCCTAATAATTAAAGCGTCCATCATGCAGCCTATCTCGAATGATATCCAAAGTGTTACGGTAATTTACACTGTCTCCATTCGCCGGTAGATAATACGGTATAAACGCATTGTATTTTCCGTCGTCAATAGTACATACTTGGTCATATTCTGTCATCTCTACACATCCAAGTTGATTGGCGTGTTTTGCATCTCGATATACAAACAATAACCCTTTTGGACTCTTCTTCATTTCACCAGTATCTGTCTTGGGATTTTTGAAAATTGGATAATTTTTATCATTGACACAACAGTAGGTTGATTTGACTGCGATTCCGTAAGTATCTCTTGTAAGCGGTGTGTTCCCATCTGCTGACTGCATAGAATAAGCACCCATGCCAAGGCTGACATTGTTAGCAGCAAATCCCTTTGCTTCTAGTCTACGATAGATTTCCTCTGCTCTCTCCTTTGTAATACCGTCGCCATATACTGCTTTTACATGAGGGTTCAGCACTTTATACCCCTTGCTATTTACAGTACCACCAAAGATATTCCAGAGAACTTCTACTGTTCCCAAATCAGATTCTACATTTGGATCTGGGTTAAGTTTACCAGCCACAATGTCTACTGGATCACCACTATCTCCTCGAATCCCAATAAAACCATTGTGGTTCAATACTGCTGCTTTCACATCTGGCTCTCTAAGGATATTGCATACTAAATTCCAATAATCGTAGCTGTCAGATACCATAGAGAAATTATCGTTTGGATAAATCTGAGTAAGCAAACGAACTATCATATCCTTTTCATTTCCGTCCACCGCTGTATTGGTACACATCACAGAATGTTCTGTGGAGGCAAGCCCTGTCGCAATCTGTTCAGGATTTCCTTTATAATACTTTTGAAGAAAATAAAATGCTGGGATGGTAGCTGTTTTGTTAAAGGATAAAAGGAATGCTGCGCTGGCTGCCGCTGCTGCTTCTACACTCTGCTGCCCTCTCATTGAGAAGTCACAGATTCCAGACGCTTCTGGAGCACCGACAACTGTTTTGTCATACCATTTATGGACAATCTGCCGGAAGTTATAACCAACATTTGCCGCCGCCATAATGTGCCATAAAGTACATTGCATTGAGGTTTCAATGTAATTAACCAGCCATGCAAAGTCAGGGTGTGTACTGTAAATTTCAATCATTGGTACTTGAATAGGAACCTTTGTTCCCTCTGGAACTCCATAAATTGCAATCGGAAGATAACCCAAACGATGCAACTTTCTCCATCTTTCAGTATCTGCAAACCGCTCCCCTAATAGATGTTTCATTGCAAACTCATATGGTGCAACCGCTTCATCTTCAGTAAGATTGAAAAAGTTTGTCTGAAAGTCCTCAATGATAAACTTTCTGACATAGTAGCTCAATCCAAACATAATCAGAAAGTCATCATTATTTCTGCTTTTTCTGGGAATCAAGTAAGAATGTAATTCAGTCATTCCATCGGGATATTGTTCATGATGGACTGTTTTGTACACATCGGTAAGCAACAATGGATTCATATTAGAAATCCCACCCTTCATCATCTGCTCTTCTTTTTATCAGAGGAAGAGTATGGATTTTTACATTGGGGTTACGCTTCATACTATCCGTAGTATATACTGCTGTGATTGTATCATCGTGCATAATCTCCCCTTGATAGATAGAGTTTTCGCAGTGGGCTACCATAAACACAACATTCTTTGCACCGGCATCTCTCAGCATCTTTGCAAAGGTATAAGCTGTTCCACCTTTAGAACAAATATCATCTACAATACAAACCACCTTATCTTTTAAGTCTGGTGGATTGACAAATTGAAAACCAGAGAGTTTACCACCCTCTCCACGAACCTTTTGTCCCACAAAGCTAGGATAAAGTTCAGAATATTCCAAATATCTCTTCTGCGCTCCTTCATCTGGAAAGAAAAGATAATCTACAGAGTGTGCTTTGATTACATAATTCAAATAGATTTGATCTGTGTCTTTTTGGTTAATAGGGACATCTAAGAAACATTCTTCTTGAATTTTAGGGCAAAGTGTTTTTGCTGTATCAGAATGAATATCATAGCAATACACATCACTAACACATGGATGGTTTAGGATTTTTGTCATCATAACGACTGCTGGATATTCATGCTGATTCGTCATCCTATCTGCTCTGGCGTATGGAAGATATGAAATTGTAAGATGCAGATGAATATTGGGATCAGTATAACCCACCAGCGCAACTAAAGCATACAAATAGAAAATATCGGTGTCATCATCATACCGCATTGTAATATCATAGTGATTTGCAAAATGTATACCAAACGGAAGTTTGAACTGGGTTTCTCCATTTGGAAAGTGCATTGGTTTCCATTCTTTTCCATCAATTAAAATCATTCGTTAATCACCTCAATCTGTAACAACTTCATCGCTTCTAATGCTGTTTTGTGACTCTCTGGAGTAACACAAGCGCAACAGGAGGCATCAACAACAATCGGAATTTCCGGCAGCATAGATTTAATCAGAACTGCGTTTGATAGTACACAGATACCAGTACAAACACCAACCAGCTCAATACTGTTGTTTCGATCTAGAGAAAAATAATAGAAAAAGTTTCGTATTGTTTTTACCAACCCCTCTGATCCAAATGTGCTTTTTTTATGCACAAGATCACCATGCGCATCATATACAATCTGCCATCCATCAGAGCCTTGGATACAATGAGGAATTGGCAGATGTTTACCCTCTTGTGTGTTCAAATAGTTCTCGTCATGAGTATCCTGAGTGAATACTACCAAATTATCTTCTTTGCGACACTGGTCAATCTTCTGCTGAATTTTTGGTACAATCGCCTGAGCTTCTTTTGTTCCCAGTGCTCCGGTGATAAAGTCGTTTTGCATATCGACAACAACCAGAATTTTCATGCTATTTCTCCTTTCGATATAACACCACATGGTATTGCTTTAGATAGTCTGAAAGCATCGGTAATATCTTTGTCCAATCCCCACCGCCTCTATCGCATCCAATCCTATGAGGCATTGCAATAGATGTTTTGAGTGGAATTTTTTCTTCTACCAGCACCTCATTCAGTCTACATAATGCGTTTTGAAAAGCATCATAGTCAGTATGTCTCTGTCCTCTGCCGTATTGGTCTTGTGTAAACAGGTTCACAATCGACTGACCTTTACGATGCCGTAAGGATACATTTTGTTCCATCGGGTCAGCGGCTACTATTAAGCATTGTCCTAACAGCGATTTACCCTGCCGCTTCATTTCATCACAAAACTTTTTATATTGATAGTACACATGAGGATATTTTTGATGTACTTGCAGAGCGACACCGCTCTCCATTACACCCTGACAATTAACAGAATGACAGATAAGCGGTGCTGATGTTTCAAATAAATCTCTGTCATATACTTCAATGTTCATTATTTATCTCCTTCATCCCATACCATGAACATAATTTTAATTGATAATATAAGTTGAGCAATTCGGCTGATGATGTACACCAGCCGAACCACCAACTCCAATACTGGATTAGTTTCTAACATCAGAAGAATGGTCAAGCGTAATTTTTTTATGATTGATACCGTTCAGGATTTCTTGTAAATCAATTCCTGTTGATTCACGGAGTCCATCCACTACCTGACTTGTGGTTTTCATCACATCTCCTACTAACTTCGGAGCATTGCCATCTCCATACATGACAATCTTTTCTGTACTTGCCAATGGAGAGGCAGCGTTCTTGACGATTTCCGGCAACTTGTTCAGGTACATCTCAACAATAGAGGCTTCACCCATCTGCTTCATAGCTTCTGCCTTTTTTAAGATAGCTTCTGCCTCAGCATCACCAGTCGCTCGAATACCGGCAGCTTCCTGTTCTTTTGCGTATTTTAACGCATCTGCTTTGACCTTTTCAGACTCAGAGTTCTGAATCACTTCATATTTTTCTGCTTCAGCAGCCTTTTGTCTGCGATACAAATCCGCATCCGCTTCCTGTTGTGCCGCATATCGGTTAGCATCAGCTTTCTTTCTGACACTTGCATCCAGCAATCTTTCCTGAATATCAATTTCTTTGTTTTTGATTTCAACTTCTCTTTCTTTCAGAGCTAATTCTGCGTTTGCCTTTGCAATATTCAGCGACTTTTCCTGTTCGTTTTTCTGGATTTGATATGCAGCATCTGCTTCTGCCTGCTTAGTATCGGAACGCTTCTTCAATTCAGCCTGCTTAATCAGCAGATCAGTATTCTGTTGAGCAATATTAGCTTCAGAATCTGTGGATGCTTTGTTGGCTTCTTCCTGTGCTTTTGCTGTCGCAATTTGGATATCTCTTTCCCCATTTGCCTTTGCAATAGCAGCACTCTTTTTAATCTGTGTGATGTTATCCATACCCAGATTCTCAATGATTTTATTTTCATCTGAAAAGCTCTGGATTGTAAGGTTGACAACTTCCAATCCCATTGCTTTCATTTCTGGTGCAGCAGAACTTTGAATATTAGAAGCGAATGTATCTCTGTCATGAACCAATTCTGAGAGTTTCATTTTACCGATAATCTCTCTCATATTGCCCTCTAAAACCTGCTGAGAAATCGTCGAGATTTCATCCTCCTGTTTATAGAGGAAGTTTCTAGCTGCTGTACGGATATCCTCGTCTGATTGTCCTACCCTGACATTTGCAACACCGTCAATATAGATGTTGATGTATTCCTCGGTTGGAACAGAGTCTGTTTTAATGTCCACCTGCATCAGTTTTAATGGGAGCTGATCCACACGCTCAATGAACGGAATCCTGAAACCACTTTTCCCTACGAGAATGCGTGGTTTCGCCTTCAATCCAGAGATAATAAAGGCTGTATCTGGCGGTGCTTTTAAATATCCAAGCGCTAAGAACAGGACTACGATAACAGAGATAACCAATCCTATAATTATCCCTGCATGAGAAGTAATAAATGTAATAAAAGGAACCATCAATATCCTCCTTATATTCTAATGTTCATTATAATGAAAGCGAATCTAAACATCATTTCTTCTGCTCAGAGGTGACATTGTAGACTGGCGCTTTGACAGACATTGCCGATACAACCTTTTCAGCAAGCTCCTGGTTCTTCTGTGTTACCTGATCCAGACGCTCATTCAAGGTTTCGATGGTCTGATTCAAATTCGCAATCGTATCGTTGGCTGTTCTGAATTTGCTTTCCAGCATCTCAACCTTATGCTGATTTTCGATTTCCATAAGCTTGACCTTTGCATTGTACTCAGTTTCAGCCTCCAGCTTACCTTTTTCCTGTGCATCTGCAATCTGTTTCTCTGCCTGGGCAAGCTGTTCTTTCATGGCAAGCTCTCTTTGATTCAAAGATTCCTCCAAATCTTTCAAAGCCACATCTCTATCGTTCATCAGCTCTTCTCTGGCTCTCAGTGCAGATTCTCTTTTCCATTTAACATCTTCCCAGTCATCGTTTTCCATCTTATGCTGGCGTTCAATGTTGTACTGGTACTCAGCTTCGGTTCTCTCCAGAATCTTTTTATTGCTATCCAGCTGATTTGCCAGTTCCTCTTTTGCCTGAAGGATTTTACCCTCATAGGCATCCAGCATTTCAGCCTTTGCATTAAGCACTGCAACGGTATTCAGATACTCAGACTCCAGACCATACAGGTCATTCAGTTCTTTGCGCTTATCTGTAATACTGACATCCAAATCATCATTGACAGACATCTTCTCTGCCAAGACATTCTTTGCATTCTGTAACCCAGCGATGATGTTATCCATCATTTCATTTAGGCTGGATTTTTCTTCTCCAATCCTTGCCTTTGCGTCTCGAATCAATTTGGATTCTGCTTCCTGCTTTGGGTCGTACCGATTTGCTTTCAGAGCTTTCAGCTCTTTATCCTGCTGTTTAATGTGTTCTAGCAGTTCCGCTTTGGTAGACTTTGAATTAACTTCTCCCATTTCTTCATTCCTCCTATGGATTTATTTTTTATATGAGAACAGTACGGCGTACTGATATGGCGCAGAAGGTGGGATTTGAACCCACACGCCAGCGAAGCCGACTACTCACAGTTTAGCAAACTGTTGCCTTACCATTAGGCTTACTTCTACATATGTGCCGGAGAACCGGCACTGGATTATTTCTTTCTGACCTTTACAACGGTCTTTGTAACAGGCAGAACGATTGGTTCATACCTCTCTCTTGTAATGGTTTCAATCAAACACTCATACGGATCGAGCTTATTGGATAAGACCATATCCACCGCAGCGGTTGAGAAACCGCTGATTAAGGCAACACCCATTTCATTTTGCCTGATTGGAATAGTGTTACTTCTGCTAAGGATATTCCAGAATGCCAATCTTGGCAGACGATATCCAGCATCTTCATATCGTTTTCCAATGACCTCAAACAAATTTGGTTGTAAGCAATAGCAGCTATGATTATCACAAGTGCATGTATCAAACTCCATATCTGAGAGGATGAGGATTGTACCTGGCAATTCTTCTGGAAGAAGGTGGTGCTGCACCGCAGTTTTTAAAATTAGGTCAAACACCGCTTCAATGTTGGTATTAGCCACTTCATTATGACGAAGCGCAACACGGATTTTTGACGCTAAAGTTCCATCGCCCTTACTCAGATCGACCAGCTGTGGACGATTACTAAAGGTAATGTATTTGTCATGGAACTGACCAACAGACCTTTCGGCAAAGTAGATTGCCAGTGCATTTGCAACATCCAACGCTCTTGCACTACCGTTTGCTATCCTATATCCCATTGAGCCACTGCCATCAGCTACGACAATGACATTCTCTGCACCCTTTACAGTATCAAGCAGATTCTTCCAGAGAGCTTCTAAGTTCGGATTACATTTAGCAGATGTATTGACATTGTATTCTGCGACAATTTCATGTGGGTACAGGGTTGATGAGTTGATTTTCTTCTCACCCTTATTGACAGCCTCCAGAAAATTTCTTCTTCTGGATTCGTCATGTCTGAGAAAAGCAGAATTGTAAATCAGATTTGCCCTGGATGGTACTGCCTGGTAGTCAATATCTTCCCACTGGTTTGCACTCATCTGTCGTTCGACAATGTTGATGTACTTTCTCAGCGAAGAAAGAGTTTTGTTGTATTGTTTATTCGTCCAACCAAGAGCCTCTTGAATCTGCTTTCCCATCCGATGAGAGTCACGATCCTTACCTTTAGCTGATGGCAGCCATTTTGCCAGCAGAGAGCATGGTTTCTTTTCCTGCATTGCTTTTACATCGGCAGCAAGCTGATTACGGATGATGCCCATGACACGATATTGTAGTTTTGTGTCCAACAAACACCAAAGGTCATCCCATCGTCCATATTCCGGCACAAGCTCCAGCAAGTCTGAAATCTGGCTGGACTGAGTATTGGCAAACTGTTTCAGAATAACTCTGAACAGCCGTCTTTCACCCATGCCACCACGAACATCCCTAGCGTAGAACAACCATTTCATCGCTAGCTCTGGGTTTTCATTCCATGCTTTTCTGAATAGTTGAATAATGGTATCATCATCTGCGCTTCTGAGAGATGATACCCGCCAATTTAAATCCAGTAGAGCCTTGCCGGTTGTCCGATAACCAACGGCTCCATTTTCTGTAACGGAAACATTCTGGCTTTCTTCCAAAGTTTCCTGTAGTTTATCTACGAACATTTTAATTCCTCCTTAAAAAAAGAGAGCGGCTTGCCTCGGCTGTGGAGTTGAACCACAAGGTAACTTAATCTCATTAGTTAAAAGTAAATTTGCTGTAAGTGATTGCCGCTCACTCCACTTTAAAACCTGCACCAAGCACCGAGATATTTGATTTTTATTTACGAATGTGCTATACTAACCACGAAACCCACCATACCGCTTTATACTCAGGGCTTCCATTCGCTTTTACAGTGATTGATTGCCCCCGATTCGTGCTTTGTTTTCATGAATCCATCTGTACCTATGCTCAGAAGCTATAAAGCAAGGAGGTGAATTTGTGGCTAATATAGTCGCATTGGTTTCCGAAATGGATATCCCTCAATGTATCGCCTTGCGCATCATTGCAGTGACCATCATTGCATTGGTTTACATTCTGGTACATTCGCCAGCGGATATCTCATTTCATGTGAGAAATCTGCTTTCCTTTGAGGTGAAACACTTCACTGAGTCGCATAGGCTGGAAGCAGAGGACTCACAAAGCAATCAGACTGAATAATCAGCTGGTCGCTTTTTTTAACACCGCAAAACGATTCAAATCCCTAATTTGATGTTTAGAACATTGCTGTAGGCGGTGTATGCTCAATCGAGCTTGTCCCCTGAGCTGGAATTGAACCAGCGACCACGGCTTTAACATAGCATTTAGAACATTGCTGTAGGCGATGTACCACCGCCTTTATTACGCGCTCTACCACTGAGCTATCAGGGGGTATAGGGCTTGTGTAGGTTTGTCAAACATATTGGACAGTGAACTCTGCAGGAGAAAGCCAGCGGA
>OHAU01000641.1_pt1 | contig 47774 bp, 67 predicted proteins | sample 1577181 | NCBI WGS metagenome assembly OHAU01 (sample SAMEA3541472, study PRJEB24748) | human gut metagenome | biome: human gut; feature: human-associated habitat; material: faeces | place: China | collected 2012 | reverse complement strand
TTTTGCGACTGTGCAATCTCGCCGTTTCCATCCCTGTAGAAAGAATCCACAATGAGCGGCGCCGGTGTTATCTTCTTATCTGCCCCCATCAGTAACACATCTGCATTACTCTGAAAGAAGTAAGTCCTTCCGGCATTTCCCTGCTCGCCTTTGATTTTTGTCCAACTGTACCTGGTTGGGTCAGTGCTGTCATTCGGTGTGTAATCGGTGTACTGCCCGATATACAGTTTATCAACGCTGTTATCCACAGAAAATCCGGTTTTTCCATCCGCACTGTTGGCGTAAGCGATGTGGAAGTACGGTGTCTTTCCGTCTGCTCCCTTCGGTCCCTGTGCGCCCTTGTCACCCTCGAATTTTGCCCACGTGTACTTGCTCGGGTCGGTACTGCCAACGCCGGAAAAGTCCGTATAAGTTCCGATGTACTTATCCGGTGTTTTGCTCATCTGTGCCGAAGTCGGGTTCTGTACCGGTGCATACTGGATATGCAGATAAGTTGTCTTTCCATCCTGTCCGACACCCGGGATTCCCTGTGGTCCGGCGTACTGTTTCGCAAGTGAGAACTGTTTCGATACGACAAGGTTATTCAGATATGCGGCTTTGATATTCACCCATCCGCTGTCTGCGGTCAAGCCGGTGACGGTGTACGTCTTATTCTCCTTATTCCAATGTCCCTGTATGTTCTGCGACGTCGTAATCGTATATGTACAGTTATTCGTGATATCCTGTGTACCGTACATGACTGTCGCCGTTGTAGTGCATTCTGGGAACTCTGTATAGTTGCCGTTGCTGTCAACCGGGATTCCCTGATAGTCGTTGTCGAGCTGCATGGTCATGTTTCTGGCTAGGGATGCAGCCTCAAGGGCCTCTTCTGCTTTTGTATCATCTGTATATTTATTCAGTTTCTGCCAATCCGACTGAACATAAGATGCTCCCTTTGCTCTTGAAACTGTACAGGTAAGGATATCTCCGCCTTCATCTTCACTCTGTGACCATAAATCACCGATATCATAAGGCGGCTGCGGCTTTGTCACAAACACTCTGCGCTTATGATCTGCGGTATCCTGTGCGTCCTCAGCGGCTTTCATTGCTTTTGTGATATCGGTATCTTGAACCAATGTCCAGCCCCATGTCGCTCCGTCCTGCATAAAGCGATATGCGTAACCGGTCGTTTTATTAAAGAACAAATCACCGATGTGCTTCTTTCTTTCCGTTGCACTTGTCCAGTCTGATGCAGGCTTGTTCTGAAGTGTAGGCTCGTAATCGTAATAAAACGTTTCAATCTGGCCGTCTATCTGGTCTTGCAACTCTCCCAGTGAGCCAGTTACTGTTTCAGCGTAGTCAGATAGTTTTCCGTCTGAATAATTCTTGCTCTCTTGGAGATAGTTTGCAAATGTTTGATTAAGAGATTTCCCTCCGCCGATTTGAACGCTTCCGTCGAGATATACGGATTTCGTGTCCATATCCACAGAGAAGATGATGTTTCCGTCGGCATCTGTTACCGTGATTGCTCCGGCATTAATCCAGTCAGCATTAACACCAACAGCATTTAAAATTCTTACAATCGTATCTCCATCAACAGTCATTCCGCCGTTCCATGTTTGACCACCATCTGTCGAAACGCCCCATGCTTCTGCGGTCATCTTCCATACAGCCTGCGATTCTGCAAGTGTGGGTTTATCATGCAAATAAAAAATCTTGCTACCGTCCTGCTGAGTCTGGACCGTGGTATAAACACCGGTGGAATTGTCCAGCCGGTCTTTAAACTCTTGCAATGCTTGCTCTCGGGCAGTCCGCTCTCTCCAAACGGACTTTCTGGCATCGACAGCCGCTTGCGTTACAAGTGAATAGGTCTTTGAACTATTCCGGGCTGCGCTTTCGGCATTGCAGGAAATCTGCTCAAACGACCCCGGTTGCAGCACGACGTTTGTCAAAAAGCTTTTATATCTTTTCCCTTTTCGGTCGGTGATTAAAACAGCATCACCGGCTTCGAGAACTATATCGGTCAAACATTCCGTTTCAAACGGCCGAAAAGACATACCGACGCATTTTTCACCGATTATACTTGCGACAACCTCTCCGGTTCCTTGCGGAATCAGTTTGTTTTCACTGATTTTCAGAACATATCCTTCTTCTCCATACAGATACGAACTCGCTTCTTCGTTTTCAGATGTGGATTCCAGATACTCTGTTACCTGCACACCAGTTATCACTACATCGTCCAGGTTCGGGGTAAAACCATTGGTGGAATTTATAGTTACTCTGTTTGCATCAGTAATTTCCGTATCATACCATTTTATAGTCAATCTGCCGTATTTATCGCATCTGGCGTACTGGCATCCGATCTGGCATACCCATGCTATAACTTGTCTGAAGGTCAGCGCCTCATCATCGGGTCTTGCTGGTATCTGGTAAGAATCTTGATAGAAATTAAGCGTGTCCAGCGTTACTCCGCACACTTTGCAAGCATCCTGTATTATTTGTTTCCTTGTCGCCGGATACTTCAGCTTACTTGCAGAATAATCACGGTCGAACTTCCGCATGTTATCTTCACATTGCAGTTCGATGATCGTAGTATTCTGGTACGGAGTATCTATGACCGTCATTGTGCATATTCGGATTTTTTCTATCAAAGCATTCTTATGTACTATGATTTCATTACCGGTCGTATCCAGAATCTTATCGCCGGTGGTATCGAGCAATGCGCTGGTATCTTCTGACTCAAGTTCAATTCCTACATAGCAGATCACCGTAGCGTCTGTAAAATCATAGTCTGTATACTTTCCGTCAAAGTTATTGATTGACAGATTCAATGTGTTGATATTTGCGGACCCGATTTTAAAAACATTGTCGTCAGACACGGAATCCTCAAACTTCATACCGTTTGACCAAAAATCGGCGTTGGTAAGATTGATAATCGTTCCATCCGTCAGCGTTATGTCTGCGTACTTTAAATAATTCCTGTTATCGTTATCCTGTTCATTCTTGAATCTGTTTGAAATATCTCTCAATCTCTCACCTCCTACTGTTCGATCAGGTCAAATTGCAATCCTTCCATTCGTTGATTTCCAATCCACCAACACTTAAAAGGAGCGGACCGGTCGCCAACATAAAAGGTTCGGACTTCGTGTTTGTTTCCAGACAAGAGATCGGGATATTCAACAGAAATGTACTCTGGGTTGACCGCCTGCACGATTTTGCAAGCTTTTTCCCATTCCGGTGCGTTCCAACCTATTTCCAGTTTTCTCTTTTGCCCAACACGATTCTTATGCATGATCGTATCGTCTGTTCTTCCGGATTCTGACGCTGATATATCCTGAAGCCCCCAGGTAAAAGAGGACGGACAAGGCATCGCTACACCATTAATTTTTATAAAAACGTCTGCCATTGAATAATCACCTCATTTTTGCGCATGAAAAAAGCGCCTATCAAAGATAGACGCTTTATGATTATTCATTATACTTTTTTGATGTAATATGATTCCATATTTTTACATATGATGTTCGGGCAAAAAAAGAAAGAACCGGAGATTTCTCCCCGGCTCTTTTATCTCTCCCATGTGTAAATATATGAATTATTTACATATATTTTGTATCTATCGGGAACGATATCTTCATCATTTAAATCAAACGGAAATTTAAATTCAACATAATCTGTATCTCCTGGATTTTCGACATGAGGATAAGCAGAATCGCATCCTACAATTTTATTGTTTTTGTAAAATACAATTCCTATTTGCGTCGAACTGTTCTTTTTCCCATTATTTCTTACTTCAACCATAACGTTTCCACTACCAAAATTTGAGTTATAGGTAATTCCTGGTGTATTTGTTATGATGTTGTAGGTCTTTTCAGTTTTAATACTTATCTTAAAGGAATCCCATGTCAAGTCACTGTTCCACCCTTGCATAGCACACTGGGAATGAGCAGCAAATGCGAAATTACGATCTTGGCTTCTGCCCACCATAACACCGTTCAAATAATATACAAAAGTCACTTCCATATCAACAGCATAATCATAATTATTTCTAAAAATTCCGACTGCTCCATACGGCGCCGATTCTGCATAATATGTTATGCTTCCTTTCGGCTTATTACTCCGATTTTTGACCGTGACTTTGCACTTAAATGTTTTACCAGACGCACTTCTGGCGGAAATATAAGCAATTCCGACATTTTTTCCACTAATCTTACCGGTTGACGAAACTGTTGCAACTTTAGCGTTCGAAGAATACCATCTGTATTTCTGTTTCGTATTCAGCATTTTAAGCTGCGCCGTTTTTCCTTTGTACAGTGAAATATTTGAGCTGCTGATCCTCGGTGCTTCTACTGTCACCAAACACCGATAACTCTTCTTCCCGATTTTGGCAGTAATCGTAGCTGTTCCTCGGGCCTTTGCTGTTACTTTTCCGGAATTATTCACAATCGCATTTCTTGAGTTACTAGACCATTTTGGTTTCGCTTTCGTTCCGACTATCTTCAGCCGCATTGTCTGTCCTGTGCAAATCATCACCTTCGTTTTGTTAATTTTAACTGTTGCCGCCGATACCGGAACCGCCATGGCAAGTGCCATAATCGCTGCCAGCAAGATCACTGTAAACTTTTTCCACTTTTTCATTTACTTCTTCCTCCCTTGGATTGATATTTTAATTATACATCTGATAAAGAGAAACTACAATGATAATCGCAGTAATTGATTAGGCAAAATCACGTAGAATCCATTTTTTGCGTTTCCGTGGAATTTTACGTTCAAAAAAAATCGTGCCCGTATTTAAGCCGTTTTATTTGAGTAAGGCTGTGTCAATGATCTGAAAGTTTGCCCGGTGGATGTAAAGGGCTTTCCCGTCAATCATGAGCTTTGTCATTTTCGGCAACTTCTTCGGAATTTTCCAGTATACTTCGTCACCGGAATATGCTGTAATAGGTTGTCCAAGCTGAGATTTAATCACAACAACTCTGGATTTTCCGAAATAATTCTTGTACTGATTTACGATCCCGGCAACGTAAGTATTGTCAGAAAGTTTTCCTGTAGATTGACTGTAAATATCAGTCTGCTCAAAATCCACATCCGGTTCCAGACCATCTTGCTCAAATATGCAGGTGTCGCCGCAGCTCTGGATTTCCTTGCCGTCAATATTGATTGTGATCACGGATGATAGCTCGTATCCGCTGACCACAGTTCCATCACTGTTGTAAGAAGTTGTCTCAATCGGATTCCCTTGAACATTGATTTTATCGCCATTAGTGGTCATCACTTTTGAGCCATAGTTATCGTAAGTATGGATTGTATATCCATTTCCAACCAGATCGCCTTTGATGTCATTAATAGCATCGTCCATCAGAGCGCATCCGGCAGCCCCTCCGGCAAAGCACAGACACAGAATTGTCAATAACATGATTTTTAATTTTTTCTTCATCTTTTTTCCTCCTTGTCGTCAAAATGATGGTATCCCCATTTAGGGATTAAAATAAATGCCAGCAATAGCCACGCTGAACCTGTCACTTTACAGGCCGTGGCAATAGCCGCTGAACAAGCGATCACTGATACTGCGTTCAGAATCATAACATATTCCATTTTCTTTCCCTACTTTCTCGATAATTGATTGAATAAAATCGGCTAGAATCCATTTTTATGCGTCACGTGAGGAAATTATCGCCTATGGTATTTCAAACGGATTTCGGATTAATTTAATCAATGTATTCTTGGCTATCCCATTTCTGTTTTACCCGCTCACACAAAATCCTCTGATTCTCCTCGCTGAAGAACAGCCAGATATGACGGTCAAAATATTTTCCGTTTCGTTGGCCAAGGTCTGACTTGAAGAACTCATCTATCATGTCCTGATAGAACCGGAGCTCATCCTTTTCTTCCACGTCCGCTTTCAGAAGCGGTGAATCATCGCCAATGATAACTCCCATGAACTGATTTGCGTATTTGGCAGAAATCATTGTATGCTGTTCGCTCATGTGTTCCCGGTACTGCTTGAAGTAATAAGCGATAACTGCCATGGTCAGACAAATGTCATGATCTTCCAGAATATTCCCCTGTTCACCATACAGTGAATCAAACTCATTGTACAGAATCTGCGGTACATCTTCGTCCCGGTATTTCTCAGAACGATTTTTTTGTTTTTGCTTGCGGTACACTTCCTTCTGCTCAGTTGTACGTGAGGGTATATTATTCATATCTAGTATATTAATATTATTAGGAGCAGAAGTCTTTGAACCTTTATCATCATTTGATAAAGTCTTTTTCTCTGTACTTGATAAAGTACAGTCTTTATCTGTATCAGTAATTGATTTATTAGTAGTTGATATATCAGTTCTTTTATTATGGGGGTGATGTTCTACCTCTGGAGCTTCTAGGGGTAGGTTTTCTATACCTTGAAAAAAAGACTCTTGATTATTGTTGTTATCAGATACATCCTGCGGAGTTTCGTAAATATTATAAATGTACTCAAATTTAGATCGTCCCTCTTCTTTGCAAGGTTTTTTCTTATCCACAACAAGGTACCCTGTTGTTTTTAGTTCCTTTATAGTTGACTTTACTGCTGTTTCGTTTTCTTTCAAGATTGCACATAATCCCGGAATAGAATAATTCCAAGAATCCGGCAAAGAAAACATTACTGACAAAAGTCCTTTTGCTTTAAGGCTTAAATTCTTGTCTCTTAAATGATGATTACTCATCATTGTATAATTCTTTGTTTTGTGTACTCTAAATACTGCCATAAAATGACCTCCATTCATTTTCAACCCTCCAAATTTATAAAAACAGTAGGCGTATCTCTTGGAGGTGAGATTTTCGGGAGCTACCCTAGCCTACTGAATTTAACTAAATATTAAATACCATACACTTCTTTGTTGTATTTTGCTCTATCCATATCGGATTTTATTCTTACCCATTTATCAATTTCTGCCATTGTTTCACACAAATTTTTCATCATGTTTATTCCGAACATAGGGATGCTCCCACATTCTGAGACGATTTTAAAATCAAGACTTGCAATCCCTTTATTGTTTTTATCAGAATTAAATCCAGTTAATAAAAAGTGATATCGACTATGTAACTTCGAAGGTAATAGAATTAAATTATTAATATCATTGTTGCTTCTGTCAAAGTCAATATGGTGGATTACATAGTTACTGTCGAAATCAATCCCATAATACTCTTTGTAATATTTACGGTAATTAAAAGATTTTGCCATAGAAAAATACCTGCCTTTCGTATAAAAGATGCCTTGAATGTATGTAAATCAACAGGCAGGCGGCAAGGCATTTCCGCTTTTCGATGATCGGTCTAGCCTGTTGGTTTTACCAGTTTTATGCGACTTCCAAATAAGCAATATCTTTGAATATCTCCAGTCGCTTTTTACAGTCTCTATAGATTTCTTTGTAATATTTATTCTCCAAGATTCCTGCTTGGATGCAATGAAGAATGATATTTTCAGCTACAGTAAGGTTGCTCAACTGTTGAGCTGTAGCGTTATCTCTTCCAGATATACCGCAAATTTTATTTGCTAATCTGGTGTATGTGATATACATTTTATCAGAATGCTGAGAACCCTGTTCTTTCGCGTATTCAACTAATTGCTTCAGAATATCCGTTTCAGCTTTTCTAGTAAGTTTTCCCTGTTCTCGTGTTTCAACCCAATACTTGCTTTGACGTTCGAAAATAAATTGTTGCATTAAGTAAAACTGGCGAACGAGCTCCTTTTTAAACCTACGGGTAATTTCACTGTTTCTCAAATAAGTCATAAGCAATGTAGCTTGCTGTTGATTTAGGATGTAAACTTTTTCTTTCTGGCCGCTTGCCAAAGGTTCCATTTTAAATCGAACCTTTCCGAAATCTTCGAAATCATCTAAATACTTTTGAATTACCGCAGTTATTGAATGATGCCGGTTGCTTGTGCCGAATGCAATAATTTTGCTGTCAGTAAATGCTTGATTGTTTTTAATACTTACTATCTCCATATAACTCCTTTCGTTCGCAACTGCTCTTGCAGGCAGGGGTTTCGGAAACAAAAAAAGAGCAGACTCCAAGACGGTATCACGGAAAACGGGTCACTGTTTCAACCCAAATAAATATCATCTTAAGTCTGCTCAATATTTTGTTTTTTCGCACAATATAACAAGATATAGGCGTTACTTGTTACTCATTCATTATACCGCAATCAGAAAGAAATGGCAATGGTTTTTACCACGCTGGACTAGGATTTTTCCGCCGGTTATTGTCGTTCTGGGCTTTTGTGACAGCTTTCGCAATAGCACGTCCGTCCAGATTGATCGTGTTGGAAATGTACTGTGGAGATGAGTTTCCACCGGTGTTCATGTTCATCATTGCCATAGCAACGCCCTGCGTTACCGCCTGTGTCATTTCTTCCTTGCCCAGTCCAATGCTTCCGTCCGGCATGTTTCCGGTGATGCTGTCAGCAATGCTCTTCATGGCCTGTTTGTTGGTCAACGGAAGGACCGCTTCCTTTCCGGCTTCGCCGACACCAATCACGGATGCCGCATTGAAAAGACCGCCTTTAGCGTACCAGTCAACTTTTGAACTGTACCGCCACTTGTGGGTCCGTCCCTCTTGCCAATCAGTGTAATCCATGGAGATATGTGGGGTTCTGATGTGAATCGACTCCATGCCGTTTCGGAGATTCTGCATAGCCGTTTGCCCGATACTGTACATATCTCCGAAATTTCGACTGATTGTATTAACTATACCGTTGATCGCACCGCCGATGCTCGTGTCCATGGTTCCCCGGATGTAAGAAGATATATCCCTTCCAAGATTTTGCCACTTGCTAAGAGCGATTCTGTACTGGCTTCCAAAGTGGCTGCGGACGGTTTCATCTATTCTGCCAAGCTCTGTACTTGCATCAATCTTCATCTGACGGACATTTTTGGTTACTTCACGGGAAGAATTTCCCCAGTTTTTTGTCGCAGATGTGCTTACACGGCTGAAGGAATTTTCAGCACTTGTAGCTGCGGATGCAGAATTGATTTCTGTCTGACCAGTAATGGTATCCCAAGCTCCTTTAATTTTTGAGCCGATTGAATCCCATGCTGTTTTCGTCTTTGAACTAATAGTGTCCCATACGCCGGTTACGGTGTCCTTAATGTTTGTGAACGTGTCAATTACGCTTCCAATCCTGTCAGAGATTCCCTGTTTCAATCCAGACATCAGATATCCGCCGATCTCCGCAAAAACTGTAGACGGAGAATGGATGCCGAAAAGATTTTTGACACCGTCAATAATAGGGTCTGAGATGTTTGTTTTAAGCCATGTTCCGACAGTGGAAATTACGTTTTTAGCACCGTTGTAAAGTCCATTGATAAGGTTTGAACCATGTGTGTAAAGCCAAGTTCCGGCAGTGCTGAACGCATTTTCTATTGCTTCCTTAGCTTTACCAGCAAATTCTGTAACGGTATCCCAGTTTTTCCATAAGAGGAATCCGCCCACAACAGCGCCAATCACAGCCAATCCTATAGGACTAAATAAAACGCTTGCAACAGTGCTGAAAGCGGTTGCCATTGCCGGAGCAAATGTTCCGGTTATCCATGTCCCAATAGAACCGGCGAATGCAGTTGCTGCTGGCCAAAGTTTAGTAGTTATAACTTCAAGGATTTTCGGAGCGATCTGCGTTGTTATGGTAGTCGGGATTGCTTTCAACTTGTCAACAGCTTCCAGGGTGTAAACTCCAACAGCCGTTCCTAATGTACTGGTTGAAAAGGCAGTCGCTATTTTATTGAGTGCTGTTCCCAGTAATGTTGCCGTAGCACTGGCTCCTGTCGGCAGTTTTCCCATAGCAACTAAAATAGATGACACCAAGGTATCTGCTTTTGACACCAATCCTACACCGGCAAATGCAACTACAAACTTACCAGCTGTAGTTTCTCCTAAGCCGGAAAAGATTCCGCCTAAAACATCCTTTAATACTGTGGCTAAATCCTTTAAATGGCTTCCCCAGTCTATCTGGCTAAGGAATAGTCCGATACTTCTTCCGAAGGACTCCCAGTCTGTTGTTTCTGCGATATCAACCAGAGCGTCCAGTAAGTTTGTGATGAAAGTGTTTAAGGATGTTCCGTTCTCTTGCCACTTAAACTTTCCGATAAAAGTGTTGATTCCGTTGGAAATGTTATTAACCAGTTCGTCCCAGTTGAAATTTTGCGTCCATGCAGCCAATGTCCGGAATGCACCGTTTAATCCGGTCGCAATCGTAGCTGCTATTTTGGAGAATGAAATTCTGCCAAAAGCTCCATTCATGGCATCGGCAACTGCAGTTCCTAACTGTTCCCAACCAGTCAGACCGGCATTATTCTCTTTAGACATTTTCTGAACAAAACCGTCCAGAATATTCCAGCTTATCATAAAACCACTGCCAAGGACTTGACCAAGGTTTGGCCAGTTAACTTCGTCAATCATTCCACGAAGCCCAGTTGCCAGTTTGTTACCAATGTTTACGAAGTCAATGCCACCCGGGCCAATCAGAAGCTCAAAGGTGTTGACCAAAGTGTTGATACCGGCACCGACAGTACGCCCTAATCTATCCCAGTGAATGTTTTCGACAAGGCTGTTAAAAGAACGAGTAAAAGCATCACAAAATGCAGTAATTTTCGGGCCTACATTACTCCAACTAATAACATCGTAAATCTTCCGGATTCCGATATTAAGCATATCTGCAATAGTCTTTCCAAGTCCTTCCCAGTCATGATTGAGAAAAGCTTTGCGAATTTTTTCGGCCCATTTGTTGATAGGGGTTTCTTCTTTATTCAGAGCATCGTCTATCTGGTCAGTGATTCCACCAAGACCCAATGACGGTGTTATGCCGGTGCCAGTTTTACCCTTTCCGGTGCTAGGCGTTGAGCTAGATGAGCTAGAGTTATCCGTCAGCTGGTTCAGTTCATCAAACGGAAGGACAGAAAGAGCTTTTTTAAGAGCTTTTGCTGATGAAGTAGCATCGTCCAGTCCGGAAGCCGCTGCATCTCCGGCATCCTGTAATCCGCTAAGGTCTGCTGAGGAATCTTCCAGCCCGGCAAGATCGTTTACGACCCCGCTTGTGGAACCTTTGATCTTTTTCCCCATCAGAACATACATGAAGTTACGGAATGTTTCCGCAGCCTGCATAAGTTTTGACATCAAGGCATTAAGAGCCTGGATTCCCGGAAGAACTGCTGCGATTAAGCCCTGCCCGATAACAGATGCAAGGGACTGGATGTTCATAGTAAGGAGACGTACTTGGTTGGCCCAAGATCCGGCGGTCCTGGCGAAGTCTCCCTGTTGTGCGCTTGTAACTGACATGATGTAGTTATAACGCAACATTGTTTTCTGCGCTTGTGTCATGGAATTGTAGGCTGTTGTAATGCCTTGTGACAGTGCATATTCTTGTAAGTTGGCGATCGAAAGATTTATTCCGAGCTGTTTTAAAGGCTCGATTTCACCTGAAATGCCCGCCCTTAATTTGTAGAAGGCGGTATCAGTATCAATGTTGTAAAAAGATGCCAAATCTCCGGCTAATCCCGCAAGAGTTGTTGACATCTTCGCAGCGGATTCCTGCGCCACGCCAGAAGCATTCAGCATCGCCATCATGGTTCCGGAGTAGTTCTTTGCTGCCAGTTCCGATAATCCTAACTGTTTTGTCGCCGTAGATGCAAACTTGTATGCCTGATCTGCCATGCTTCCAAAAGCAACATCTACAACGTTCTCGACCTCAGCGATATCAGAACCAATCTCAAGGATTCCTTTTCCACCCATGGCTTCGCTGAATTTGTTCATTACAGCTGAAGCTGCTTTGAAGCCAAGGACGCTCTTAATGAAAGAACCTACATTGAAAGACGCTGCCTTCAGTCCACTACTCCTGTTGATCAGATTTGATATTCCGGCTGCCAGAAATCCTAGTCCGCTCTTTGCTTTTGCTGCTACTCCGCCAAGTAACGAAGAAAGCTTCGAACCGATAGAGGAAAGCTTGCTAAAGGAATTGACCACAGTATTCGTAGCAGTTCCTACTTTTCCACCGGCTGCTGCCAACTGTCCGAGGGCTTCAGTCATTCTCAACGTATTCTCACTAATCTGTGGAGCATCCTGCATGGCTGTAAAGAATTTCTTTACTTCTGCGGCTAGATTTTCTAATTGCGCTGCAGTTTTACCAGTTTTGTCGCCTGCATTTGCCAGCCGTGAAATGGATTGCACAAACATGTTTATGGATTCTGAGGGCTTTACTGTAAACAGCATACCATTAACAACTTTTCTTAAACTCTTTCCAAGAGTTTTTAAGCCTTTTGCTGACTGATCTGCTTTTTCTCCGGCATTAGCAAGTCTTGCCAGTGAACCCACAAACCGGTTGACACTGGAAGATACGTCCCTAATGTCATTTAAACCGTCGATGCTTTTAATGATTTCCCCCATCTTTGAAGTATCAAAGCTACTCATATCTGCCGTCGCAAGCCTGCTTAAGGAATTGATAACATTCGTGATTTTTGAATCCTTGAAGTTCATTCCGTTAAGAGTGTTCATGGTACTGGCGATTTTTTCAACACCGGTTATTGCGGGCTGCATCTTTGCAGCATCAATTTCTTGAAACTTTTGAATAGCGTTTACTGCTGACTTGACGTTTTTTGTATCAATCTTTGGAATTGAAACATTAGAAGCACCTTTTAAAGAACTTAATCCAGCAGCCAGATTCTGCAAAGATTTCGTACTTGCTCCAAGCGTCGTAAAGTCAACTTTTGACAAACTTCGAAGCTGACCAGTTAATCCAGCTAAGTTTGGCACACTAACTTTTGTTTTGTTTAATGTCTGTAAAGCCGCTGATACTCTTCCAATTTCACGAGCATAGTTTCTAAGCCCGCCGGTATTGACGTTCCCCAGTGCTGTGTCAACATCCTTTAACTTTTTAGCCAGATTTCCCAATGCTTTTGTAGCGTTCCTGGTGCTACTGTTTATTTGTATATCAAGGGTATCAATGGTATTATCAGCCATAAAAACACCTCCTTTTAATCAAAAAAATAAGGGCAGACAAGACTTTTTATTCATCTTGTCCGCCCTTTTTATTGCCTATTTCAGCTATATTCGCATTTGCCTTTTTTATCAGAAGTTCGTAGTAACGTTCCTCCTGCTTCAATTCAGCTTCAGACCGTTTCGGAACATCTGGTTTTTCTTCAATCTGCGGTTTCTTTGTTTTTTCTGTGATTGGTTTATCTGGATATTTTACTTTGTCAGAAAGCGCACTTGATACCGCAGATTTCACATATAAGCCGGAAAGCCATGACTGATATTCAATCAGTTTTACCTGAGTTTCTATCTCATCACGTTTACTTTTCTCGTACTCACGTATCCTTATTTGAAGGTCACGTATGGTACTTCTGAGAAATTCTTTCCGGCTCATTCCGATGCGAACTGCCGCCGGATATAACTCTGTCCAGATTATTTCGCTGTAGCTTTTTTCTGGTGATCTGTCGGCTTCTTCGGAGTTTTCTTCGGTTTGGCTGCTACGTTCAGATCGTCCATGAACGTCTCCAGACCGGTCAGCTTGAAAAAACCGTCTTCCTCCATCTGGTCAAGACACATGGCAAAGATACCGTAAAAGTTACCCTGCTCATCGTCCTTATGTTCCTGAATAAATTGTGCTGCAAGTTTCTTCGCAGTTGCAAGATTCGGAACAGAACCGTCTGCATCCGGGTTGTCACCATGATATTGAAGAAGTCCTGCATAAAACACGGTTAATGCTGTGTTCGGAATATTTGCCATGCCGGAAATCATTTCTTCCGGCGTTTTATCCACACCACCGCTTGTTGCCAGAAGTGTATTCATTACACTTTTAACGCAATCATCATAAAGAGATGCTTCGATGCTGTATTCCAGTTTATACTCTTTGTTACCAATCTTTAAAAGTTTATACATAATATCGTTTCCTCCCAGTTAGATATGTTTGTTATTCGCCTTCGGTTGGCTTAACCGCTGTGTCCGGGCCGACGTACTCATTGATAGTCAGTGACATGTCAACAGTAAGAAGACCGTTCTGGTCTCTTGCCGGTTTAGGGATGATAGTCGGCGGCTCGATCTTAGTGAAAAACGCTTTCTGAAGAGCCGGATAATATTCCTCGTACCACATAGACAGACCACTTGCATGAGCTGTTTTGTAAGCGGTGATAAGATCTTCCCACTCTTTGATTGTTTCGTCCGTAACGTTTACAGTTACATTGAACGTACCACCGGTTGAACCACGACCTGCGATAGTTCTCTCAATTTCATCTTCGAGAGCAGATGCGTCGATAGTCTCAACATCGATAGCGATTTCATCAGAAGCGTTTATTCTGTGAAGCATTTTGAATTTTTCTGGTTTTGTTCCCGCTACTGTCTCTACTGCATAACCGGTAAGAGCACCAACGGTACTGATTCCTGCGATATTTCCTGATGCCATATTGGCTCCTTTCCGCCTTTCGGCTATAAATTACTGCATAAAAAAAGAGCCATTACGGCTCTGGCACGTAACCCTGTGCCCGGGAGATAAAAGGATCACCGCCCTTCTACTCTTCTTTGCTTACTTGTTTAATGACCTGATTCACATAAGTACTCAGTCCTGCGACAAGAATACCTTGTGTGATTGCGGTAAAAACTGCCATTGCAATTTCCTGACCGCCTGTGACTGTAGATGTAGCGAAAACATAGATTCCGCAGACAACTACGCCCAGAAGTCCGAGGATTCCAGGAATGTATTTGTCAGCTACGGTTTCAGCCTGTTTGAGGAATATTCCTACAAAATACAGGACTACAGCTACAACCAGAAGTTCTGGTTTCACATAGTTCATGATCTGATCCATTCTATCTCACCCCTTTCATTCGCCAAGCAACTGCCCGGTATAAATTCTTGTGTATCGGCTAACAAGCCGTTTGATACTATCATCAGCATTTCCCATGAGTTCAGGACCGTAGGTTCTATGAAATCCCATGCCAATCATGGACTGATGACTTTTTTCGTCAATCTGATATACTTTTGCAATTGGATTCGTACCTGCGGCAAAGCACTCAATCTGAATGGTTGGAATTGTGGCACATTCATCACCTTCAAGGTCGCCTTCTGTCAGAACGTTTCCTAACATATAAAGCCTTGCGTAGGTTTTCTTTCCAGATGCAAGAGTTTGGCTTCTGTCCATGGAAAAATTTCCTTTACCAACTACAGGCTCGATCGCTTTATTCCAACGTTTGTATATCTCGGATATTGGGTTTTTTAATATTTCCGGCATTTAATCACCCTGCCTGTTCTAGCATGTTTTGAGTTTGTGTTTGAATAAACTCTTTAATCTGTTGATATCCCCAGCCACAGTTAATAAGACTACTTACAAGCATCTCCATGCTCTGCACTTTTGCTAAGTCTTCACCTGTAAAATAATCCCTAACAGCTTCTTTGGGTTTAACACCAAGTTCAATTTCTATTTCCTTCGCTGTCTTTCCGAATATATTTTTGTATATCAAATTTGTGTAATTTGGATATGCAAATTTCTTATTCGGGCTGTCAGATATCTTCATTTTAATTGTGTCTGTAAGAATATGTCTGATAACTACGCCTTTATCACGTTCAATTTGCCATTGCTGACGCTCTACGTGAATCTTTTTCAATTCATCACGCATTGCATTAAACTCTGCGATGTAGCGTTCTTTAAACTCCATAGCTCTTTCGCCGCCATAGCCCATGCAAAGAATTGTAAAGCCGTCTTCTGTAACGATGTACTCTTTAAGCCTTTTGTTTTGTTCCGAAGTATAAGAGGACAACGCATAATTTCGTTGTCTAAATTCTTCCGAACATCCCAGATTTTCGATATCTCTCAGTACATCAGAATGTCTTTTCTCGAAACCCTCTGCTATTTTTCGGCTTGTGGTTACGATTTTTTCTTCGTATCTTTTACCAATGATTTCTACCAGCATAAATTCACTTCTCCTTTTATGATTTATTTTTTTGGCATGAAAAAAGCACCTACCTTTCCGGTAGATGCTTCGCATCTTAATTGTACAAAATATGTGTCATATGATTCCATATTTTAGTATAGGATATTCAATTTCCAAACACTTCCTTTGCAATGTGGCGTATCTGAATAATGATAGCTTCTTCCGCATGGTACATCGGCATATACGCCCTGTTACCATAAGAATGATGCTTTCGTCCACTTTCATCCACATACCACCATCCGTTTGGGTCGTAAGCATGTTTTTGGTCTGGGTAAGTACCAACACCATAATCAGCACCGGACGGTAATGGATAACTGTCCGTTCCGTAAGAAATACCGGCGCTAAACTCGATAAAAAGAACTTTGTCCCCGGAAAGTCGAACTGCTGCGCCAACGATATCGCCATGTTCGTTGTTGATAACCTCCGTGTAGTAAGAACCTTTTTCTTCAGACGGAATAGATTCCATTGTGGTCTGAATAACCTGTATCCCCTCTTGAGCCAGTTTATCAACAAAAATCTGGTTCTTCCTTTGAATATCTTTCTGATATGCTTCCAACTGTTGAATCGCAGACCGTAAAGAACTATGGTTTAAACTGCATCGGATTATTTTTCTACTCATTGTTGCCACCGATTTTCGATATTCCATATCGGGCAACTTGTCCTTTTTGAGTATCAAGGGTTCTCTTAAGCCTGTAGTCTGGGAGAACAGTCGGGCTATTATCTTCATCGAGAATTAATGACCCATCTTCCCCGACTTCCGGCACGACATCAATCCACAAGACGTTGCCTTCTTTTGGTTGAAATGTTCGGTCAAAAACCGTAATGTACCGGTCGTAGTCGGGAACGATTCCGGCAGACAATTCTTCTGGCGTACCGGCTGTTGCCGATACTGAAATGTTCTTCTTTTGCGGGTTTGAATAGACAAGAAGTTTATCCATTCCATTGTTTTTTTCTTTTACTGTTGAAATCCATATGGACTGTTTTTGGCGAAGTCTACCTCTCATATATGCGCCCTCCATTGACAAAATTGCTTTTTTATGTTATTTTCATAAAGAAATCAGGGAACAGCGTACACCCAGGTTTCATAGTATTCCAGTCCCCAGTTTCTTCGCTCTGGGGACTTTTTATTGCTTTAGATTAATTTATTAAGGCCCTCTTTAGTTAATTAGTTTCCACTTTCGTTTCTTCTTCCTTATTAACATCCATCAGCTCATTATACTGTTCCTCAGTAATTCTGCCCGTTGCGAAGAAAATATCAATCTTATTTTTCAAATCGTCTGTCAGACCGTTTCTTTCTTTAAGTTTCAGTAATGTTCTATATAACATAATCATACCTCCAATTCTGTTAATGCTACTGCGTATTCGCTGTTGACATAGGCTTCTGCCGCCTGTAAATCAGTATCCTGAGTACGTGCATCCATGTCATAGATGTACTCCCTCGTATCGCCTATCTGCTGTTTCACATAGTTCCAACCGTTCTCCATTGAAATTGGATAATTGAATACTGTATATCCATCAAGCTGTTCGGAATTGACGCTAATGTTTGTAGTTGGATAATATGTCGAAAGTGCTTTGAATGTCCGTACTTCTTCGGGTGTGAGGTCAATTTCTGTTGGAGTAATCAAAAGATAATACACAATACATGGATTATTATTAAGATACTTCTTCCAATCCTCAACTGCTGACTGGTGAGAAATGTCTTTTATAACTACACCATCACCATTTTTTCTTGCAAAAATCACATTGTCGTAAGTAGTATTTACCGACGTTCTATATTTATCACAAAGAATGTATGTCATATAATTGTCATTATCAACGCGATTAAAGTTTGATATGTCTGCAATCATATATGATTCTTCACTACGCCATTTTTCAGTACCATCAATACTACATTCTCCAACCATCCTCACCAATTTTCCACGTTCCACATCCACATAATCCGCAACATACTGCTGACCGTCGATTGTGACGTTGCCGCCACTTGAAACAGGGATTGCGTTTAACGTGTATGGGATGGTGACGGTCTGTTCGTGGTAGGGTTCATAAGCTATAGAAGCTGAAATCCGTTCTAACATAACATTTGTAAATTTTGGAGCTATTGTATTTCCAGTAAAATTTTTTACAATTATCCACCCTTTTGCAGTAAGCTGTGAACTTTGTAATACACTTTTTGTTTTGCAAACCACACTCTGCCTATTCCCAGTCCCAACAAAATTTATTTGTTCAAATAATATCTCATTTATATATCCAGAATAGCCAGATGCACACTCGAAAGACAATACATACGTTGTACTTGGTCTTAAATCGGCAACAGTATACAATGATATAGTATATGGTTGTGATTGATCAAGCACTGTAACTTTCTTTGCGATATTTTTACCATATACCACCACTTTAGGGTTCACCACGCTTTTAATCTCTTGCGGATAATCAGGGTTTGGAGACGGGATGCCGCCGGTGTATGGTTCGTAGGATGTAGCTTCAAGATTTTTAGTTAGCATAATCTCATTCGTTTCATTTGATGTAGTATTTGAATATCTGATAGTAAGACATACTTCTGTTTCTTCATCAAGCGTAAATGTCGTATCAGTTTTTCCTTCTGAAATCGTAGTGATAGCTGAATAATCTCTTTTGGATAATCCTATTTTCAACGCAGAAATATTTTTCAATAGCATTTTATAGGTTCCTGGCGCAAGAGTTATATACCTATTAGTTAGAGTATAAGCACTTGTGCCTGAAAATGTGCCACTTACTGAATATCCAAATTTTGTACTGGTTATTCTTGCGCCATTATATGTTTGAGAATAATCTTCATAATCCATATAATAAATATTATCCCCACTATACTGTTTCTGCTCAGACTTCCCATACAGCATCATATCCATAATTTTGCCATTGTCAGAATCGGCAAGATGGTTTTTGCCTTGCGAACTGGCGTAGAACTTAGTGATTTTGGTGGATATATCTTCCCTTAATGAACTAATCGCATTTCCTGTGGCTTTTGCATCGGCAATACCGCCTTCAACGGTAAGAGTTTTATCTGGCTGTGAAACATTCTGAATGTCCGTAATGGCTTGCTCTTTTGCAGAATTTACATTTTTCACTGCCTCGTCAGATGCAGTTTTGGTAATAGCTAGAAGTTGATTAATTATATCTTTGTTGTTTTCATCAAGAGATGGCTGGTCAACTTCGATTCCTTCTAAAACAGGAATTTGCGCTACGGTAGTGTTCCATTCAATACTGATATTCGAATCAGAATCTGTCTTAACAGCGCAGACAATGAATCTTATTGTTCCCATGTATCGCGCGGCGTTTTTTTCCAATGACCCATGAAAATGTTATGTTATCTTCGTTTATAGAAGCATCTTCACAAATGTATTGGTCTTTTATGGAAATGTCTGGATCTACGCTACTTACATTTTCAAAGTTGATTCGAATTGAAAATTTTGATAAATCAAGATTATCTCCCACTATCTTCGGGCAAGAGAATTTAATTCGTTCTGCATTTTTATCAGATTGCACCGCCCCAACTACGATTTCTGGAGGCACAAAAATAGTTCGTGTTCTGGAGTCGATTGTGCATATTCCGTTGCTTTCTAATAATGTAGTTGTTTCTGCTGTTGAATCTGAATCCATAAGTAAATCAAGTGCTGATGTCATTTTTTCTACCCCCGTTGTGGAATCGTTATTTTATCTGATGTTATAATAAATTTACCGTTGTCTTTTATACCTGTGACCGAAACCCCAAAATAATCCCACGCAAGAGCTTTAGATGGAATTTCACATTGTCCATTTTGTACCAATATCGGATATTCTTTGTCCATCCGCCAAAAAGAAGCTGCTATCTTACATCCATTCCATTCAGGTGAAAAAGAAAAGAACGCTTTTAAATATCCAGAAGTTCCTTTTACAAGTCCAGTAAAATCGCAACTTGGGTCTTGGTATATTTTTTGATTTTCAACTTTAAATTTTAAAATTCTCATACAAATATCCTTTCTGTTCTGACAGGGGGCGCATATATAAATTGATTTCCTAAAATATCTCTGGTCACCACAATAAGAAATGGTCTATCTTACGCCACTTTTTCCAGTAAATACGGAACAAAATGTATTGCTTCATCCCCTACAATCTCATATGCGATTTCAAAAATCTGTCTTGCTTTGTCAGCAATTAGATTGGCAATCAATTCTTCTACTTCCACCCAATTCTCACGCGGTACAAGTCTATGTAATTCTTTAAGAAATCCACTCGAAAACATCATTGCATGGCTTAACTCATGTAGAACTACCCTTGTGAGAAATTCGCCCGAAATAGCGTCAGAAATCCAAATAATTCTTGTATTTCCATCCGTCACAGCACAGGTCATAGTACCGGTACGGTCAATCAGCACCGGGTTCTCAGGATGAGTGAACCGAACTTTCCATTTTTGCCCATTCATGTAAAATTGTCTTAGCACAAAACCACCACCTTTAAACTAAAAAGCCCCTACCACATTTCTGTAGCAAGGGCCTTGTTTTTAATTCATCTGTTGAAGAAGCTTAGTCAAATCAGTTTTCATCTGTTGTCTAAGGGTTGCATCTGCATCCGACCACATCTCAGACATGGTACGGATAACATCCTGCGTGTACTCCTTCATCGAACTGTCCATCTTCTGTTTTGAATCTGCATCTTTGGAATCATGGTAATGTCTGCGATTCTCGCTGTATCTATCATAGGCCTCACCATATCTGGGCTGCTTATGGTTCATTCCATCCATTCTCATATCACTACGGTCCGGATGATATCCCATGCGGTACATTTTCTGCTCAAACTCTGGATTGTTCAGATACTCGTCCATCCAGTCATCATCTTCCATGTACAGATATGGCTTGTATCCCATGCGGCTTCCTCTGCCCTTTGGGGCAAATCTGCCATTGGAATAGCGATATCTGTCATATCCCATGCGCCCAAGATACTTTTCTTCCTGTTCGCATTCGTCCATAGCTTCTACGATTCTGTAATCTTTATCTGCACAAATCGCACATTTCACAGATTCCATGCAGTCCTTCAGATCGTCCCAGTCTTGAGCACTGAGATTATCGAAGCCATGTGTCTTGGCTTTTTCCATAGCCCATTTTCCCATTTCCATTGCAACTTTATGCATTACAGTGCCCCCTTTCTAACAGCCTGTGTAACAGGTGTATCTGCTGTTGGGGCTGTACCATTAATTGCTGTCAAATTGTTACTCGGACTACAAGCCGGATTCCCTAACATCTTGAATACTCCGCCGGTTGCATTTGTGGCTACTCTTGTTGCATACTTCGTTCTGGTTCTTATTCCACAAGCCGTAACCTGTGCACAGCAACGATTCTGTAATGGATACAGGGTTGTTCCCGTTCCTATTTGAATCATCACCGGAGCGTTAATCGTAGTGGTTTCTGGTATGCTCTGTGCAATCACAATGCAATATTTTTCACCATTGTTATAACTACCTGCTGGAAGTGTAATCACAAGATTACCACCAGTAAACGCAACAGCTTGGCTTATCACAAGACGATTGCAGAGTTTACAAACATTTTTACAACTCATACTTCTACCTCTCAATCAAATAAGAGGTGAGCCACAACCCACCTCTTAGAATTAGTCAACCTCTAAGGGTGAGTTACTTAGCAGCAACCGTTGTTGTATCCGTTGCATCCACCGTAGTAGGTGTTTGGATTCGGAACAACATATGCCGGAACAGCTGCCGGATTGATTGCATTGATTAACTGCTGTGTCTGAGATGCCATTGCAGTTGTAAGAAGTGCACTCTGGCGATCCTGAGATGCAGCACGTTTCAGATCAGAGTTCTCTGCCTGTAATGTTGCAATCTTATCATTCGTCAAGAAATCAAGGATTGCTCTTGTGTTGCTGTTCTGATTTTCCAGAAGGTCTCTGGTGTTGTTGTTCATTGTGTTCTGAAGTGCACAAGTGTTGGTTGCCAGGTTGTAGTTGATACCCTGGATAGCTTCCCTTGTTTCACAGCAACAATTTGCTAACTGAGACTGTAATGCGTTGGTATTCTGCATACCGGCTACAGTATCAGCATTGATCGCCTGCTGAACGCCATTGAAGCCCTGAAGCATTCCAACGTTCATGCCGTTGAAACCACTCTGCATGGTATTGTTGAGTGCATATGTGCTGTCACAGATACCCTGCTGAATACCTCTGATACCGTTCTGGATATCGTTAAGAGCGAAGCCCTCGTTGATATCGGCACGTGTAGCCCATCCTTGGAAGCCGGAACCGTTCGCACCATTACCGCCGAAGCCACCGCCCCAGCCGCCGAAACCTCCCCATCCAAAGATTGCGAAGATCAGTACGAGCCAAATAAGTGAAAAACCATCGCCGCCCCACATGTCATTGGCACGGTTATTAGAGCCTGTAGCAGCTGCAATGTCGCTAAGACTGTAATTAGAACCATTCATCATGTTTTTAGTCTCCTTAAATATTATTTACAATAGGAGACATCCGCGGCTGATCTCCCAAATTGTAGCGATTTCAAATCACCCAATTATGGGGAAGTGTTATAATCCAAGGAATTTTTGGATAATTCCATCTGGTGATAAGTGCTTTTCGTTAAATACATTTTGTTGTATTTGATGTAACTGATCTGTATCACCTTTTTTGTATAAATCCAAAGCATTTTTTAATGTTGGATTATTCCCTGCAAATTTACTCATGTCGTTCATCATGTTATCAACACTTCCGAACTTCTGAGAAATCATTTTTTCGACTTGTTTTTTCATCATGGCATTTGGATTGAAATTCATCTCTGCTTACCTCCGTTCTGCTGCTTGGCTTCCGGTGTTACCGACATTTGTGTCGGTAGCAAATCTTTTATTCCAGAAATCTCAGAACAAACATCGTTCCGAAGTTGATTAAACATAGCTTCAATGTCAATCTGTTTCTCTTCTGATTTCGGTTGTTGTTGTTCGTCTGGATTTAGAAGTCGGTAAACAAAAATTCTGCTTCTTCCGTCTGCCTGTAGTTGCTTTTTGTATATTTCTGTACCGTCTGTTTTTGGATAATAGACAGGATTTCCGGTCATATCCACATCCTTTGCTTTTACAGTGTCGATTCCGTCAACCATCTGTCCCGGAAGTCCGGAAATCTGTGGCATCTGCTGTACCGGTTGTTGCATTTGTGCCTGCCCATAAGGCATTGTCTGTTGGTAGTTGTTCTGCAACTGTGTCAATCTATCTTGATACGGTTGTACCGGTGTTTGTGGGTATGGATTCAATGGTTGCGGATAATATGGATAAAATGCCATAGTGTGTTCCTCCCATCTCTGTAAGCTTTTCTCTATGCTTACATTATATGAGAGAAACCTAAGTATTTGAACGACACTATTTCGCCATATTTTCGCCATGATACAAAGAAAAGCCCCGATAATACATCGGGGCAACTTTAACAATCTTCTTTTTTACTTTTCGGTTTATGCGGTCAATGGTTCTTGGACTATACCACATAATCTCTGCTGTTTCAAACAATGTTTTTTCCTCATAAACTCTCAACCGGAAAAATTCTTTTTCTCGGGAATCAAACCCGGATTCGCTTAGATAAAACTTTCTTTCATCTTCTGAAAAGTCTGTATAATTCATAATCCCACCGCCTCCCTTACAAGTGGAATTGCTTATTATGCCGGAAAGATACCGCTTAGTGCAAATCCTACAATAGCCCCGATCACGGCCGTGATAACGCAAACAACAATCGTGTCATAACGTTTTGCAGGGGCTTCCATGAGGGATTTTAAATTATCATTCATTTCATCCACCGTATCTTTTATGTGCCCGAGATCATTGTTGTAAAGAACAATCTTGGTCTCAAGCGCATTGATACGTTCAAAAAAAATGCCGTCGCGTTTAGAGTGTTTCTCTTTCATTTCGTGAACAACTTTTTCCAATTCTTCTAAGCGGTGTTCGTTAAAGCAATTCTGTTCACATCCCATCGCTACTCTCCTTCACTCCCATTACATTTTTTGTACTTCTTCCCACCTCATAATGAAGTACCCCAGCAACGCCTGGGAGGAAATGCGTCACGTTCTCAACCTACTTTTTTTCTGTCAGATTCCTCTGGCAAAAGGAAAAACGCCATGATTGACAAATATCTCTGTTTCAGAGTTCCATCCTGCATTTACAGAATTTTCCGAGTGAGATGTTTCAAACTCAACTCCTTGTTTCACAAGAAAATAAAGAGCCAAATCGAAAATGCAATCATAACATTTGTTCATATCTTTATTGATGTTTTCTTCCGTATAACTCTCAGGATAATTGCGCTTTTTCTGGAATGAACGAATAGCTCTTTTGACCGCTAAAGGAATCATCCTTGCAGTCTGCTCATCGCCTTCCAGATACATTGACAGATCGCTTTTAAGCTGTTCGTCCATGCCTTTTCACCTACCCTTGCTGTGTTATAATTTCTGATATGATACCAGCCTTGTTTGTGGAAGTCAGGGCATAACCATTGTCACTTGCAAGCTGTCTCAGTTGAGCCACAGTCATACTGGACAGCTCGCTTTCTGTATACTTGTGTGTAACACTTGCTACAGACAGTGACTGGCTGTTTTTATCAAGGCTATGCCCGCTTATTCCCCCTTTGTACCGATAACGATACCGCCGTTGGCTTTCGGTGCTACCGGAATAAACATACCGGATGCTTTTGTCCAAACAGCAACTGGATCCTGTGTAGCCCACATGGAAAGGGTAACAAAAGAACGATTCTCTTCCTGGATGAACTGTCTGTATTCGTTCTCTTCCGGTGTTGGTCCCCAAAGTCCAGTACCAAAAGAACCGCCTGCATCAGCTTCGTAGAGAGTGAACACATCCTCTTTGAAGTATCTTCCGGTCATCAGAGTTCCGTCTGCTTTTCTGTAACGGAATTTCTCATCACAGCGACCAACGGTGATTCCGTACTCCTGCATAAGCAGATTTGCAAGCTCCTGTCTGGTAAGGAGACGTTTATTCGCAGCTCCCAGAACGGCTGTCTGCATAGCTGTGTTGTTTCTCATGTAGTTAATCATCTTCAGTGATGTAACTGCATTTGTTACTACGTATCCGGAATCCTCGGCTACAGTTACCATCTTCTGAATATCGCCCATGATATCCGCATCTGCTGTAGACCAGTTGGTAAGAGTGACCTTTGCAGAACTTGGTACGCCATAATCGATATCCATTTTCACGTTATTTTCATCAATTTTTACCATACCGGTTGAAAGGAATTGGCCCTTCATGATGTTTGCCCTTCCAACAACACCTTCAAACAGGTTTGTCGCATCGTCGAAAACGAAGTTTGTAAGAGTTTCGTTGTCCGGGACGCCATTTTCAATAGCTTCCTGGAGACGCTCAGACTGATTGATTTTCCTCTTGATAAAGAGCTTTTCAGTCAGAACTTTCTCGAATCCCGGTCTGGAGCCGATTTCTGCTTCGGTATCAAGAGCGTGAACAAATGCTACCTCCGGCAGTCGTTGTCCAGCCATAAGCCTGTAATACTCGGCTTTCCAAAACGGTGTCTTTACATCCGGAAAAATGGTATCGAGGATACCAGGTCTTGCCACAGAAAAATTCTGAGCGAAATTTAATCTTTCTTCTGCTGTGATAGCTTCTAATACATTGTATGGCATATTGGTTATACCTCCTTAAAATACTGGGTCTGTAGTGGTTACAAAAACAATTCCCTGCGCGGTAAGCTCTGTTTTTGCAGTTTCGTCGACTGTAACTGGCAGCCTTTTCTCAAGGACACGTCCTGCTACGATCACGGAAATCGGTCTTTTAGCATCATCTGTCATATCAACATCTTCAAATACGATTCCTTTTGCACCAGTCTCATTTGTCGGATACACGGAACCTGCTTTGATGATTTTTTTATCATTTACTGCCGTTGCATTTGTTGCGTCTGCGGTGTAAGTTTTCAGTACCAGTCCAACCTCGGATTCGAGAATGTTGGGAGTTGACTCATACTGTTTTGTTTTCATAAAAGCCATAATCTAAATCTCCTTTACTTACTTAAAAATTAACCGGTGCATTGTCGCTTGCCGGTTCTGTTTTGGGGTTCATGCGTGCTGAGTAAGCTTTTGCGTACTTAGCTGCTGGACTATCGTTATCATCTTTTTTCTGCCCCTTGTCTGAATTTCCGCCACCTGGATTCGGAGTATTGTCAAGAACTGATTTCTCCCATTCGGATTTTGCGTTATCCAGAGCCGCTTTATTTGCTTCGGAAATTCCATCAACAAAAGTTTTGACTTCCTTCATTACGTCTTCAGACTTGTCTGCTGGCATAGACGAAAATGCTTTGATAGCGCTTGCATACGTTTCTGTAGAAAGGCCCGCATTAGCGAAAGCAGATGTAATCTCACTGGAAAGTGCTTTCCTGTTGGATTCAGCAAGTGCTTTTTCCAGGTCGGAAATCCTCTTTTCGTTTTCTGCTTTTTCCTTCTGCCGCTCTGCTTCCTGTCTTTCAGCATCCGTCATGTTCTGGGCTTTCAAATCGTCCAATTCCTTTTGAAGGTCATCTGCTTTATCGGCTTTTTCTTTCAGAGAAGTGTTTTTTTCCTTCACTTTCTTTGTCTCTGACTCAACAGAATCAAGGTATTTAGTCACCTGCTCTTCAGACGGTTCCTCGATTCCAAAGCCGATAAGTACCTGTTTTGCCTGTTCTCTTGTCATAGAAATCTCCTTTCTTTCAGACCATCACACTTTTTCACACGGTTCGCTCCGCACATGGTCTGTACCCGATTTACGCTCACGGGCTGTTGCATTATTTTTGTGTATTAAAAAAGGAACCTTGGATGTCACTCCTTGGTTCCTTTGATAATTGAATTTACGAGTTTTGATTGATAGCCGAAGAATTTACCGTTGAATCAATTACAACCGGATTCTGACCGTTTTTACCAATCAATTGTTGTGCTTTTTGCATTTCTGCGTCCGGGTCTACCAGTTCAGGATATACAGTTCCCAGGTAAGGCAAACTCATTTCGTACACCTTTTGCGGATCACTAAATAATCCGCAAGTAATCAGCGCAATCAGCGGATGAATTTTATTCTTAAACAGATAATCAAGAGCCTGTGCTTTGACAAGCATGTTATCTGTCGGGTTTCTGGTTATCTTTACATCAAAATCTCTTGTTGAGATTGAAATATCCTTTGTGGTCTGTCGGATGATATTCAGAATGATTCTGGCACTTGCTTTCTCAGCCTCCCGGATAAATGGTTCATCCAGTTTTGCTCTGCGCTCTGCAAAATCCCATCCGTTTCTAAGATATACAGCTTGACCGGTATCGCCAGACGATTGTTGCTGCCTATCCGGCATTCCCTCAACAATAAGCATGTTGCTGTAGATATCGTCTTTTGCGACTTGACTTTCTGTTTGATTCAATTCAGCAGTCATCAGGTCAACATCTGACTGGCAACCATTTCCAGTATCCTTTACAGAGATAGCGCCGAGCTTAATCATTTTCAGGAATTCGCTTTCATCAATCTCGCAGTTTTTAAACTTCATGAGAGCTTGCACGAACTGCTCTACGCCATCCATCCTGTTTGACTGCATGTTGTTCATAGTGTCAAACATGGTTATCGCAATTTCGATATCAGAAAGGCGATCGTGGTTATTCGGGTACTCAACTACCGGGATGCCGCCAAAACCATTGATGCCGGTTTTTGTAATCTGTCCATTCTGAATCTCAAAATATTGTTTTGCCGAAAAGCATAAATAATACTGCTGTTCGTTTTCATCCTTAAGAATCTGCACTGAGAGCATCGGCTTTCCGTTCTTACGAGAGTAAACAATATAGCAATCGCTAGGATATGGTATAAAAATGTCGAATGGAGAAATATCACTGTCACTCGTCCAATCATCCTCTTTTAGAATAGCTTTATATGCAGTTCCTACGGCACTCTGATAGGTTCCAAGTTCAATGTTACGTGCTTCTGCATTTGCCTCTTTTAAGTAATCATTGAATAAATCGACCTGTTTATTCACCTGTTTTGTAGCCCTGCTCTTTTTGCATACATACTGAATAGGTTCACCATATGTCTGAGATGATTTAAAGCGAACAACTTCAAGTGCATGATTTTCACACACTCGGTTATTAATTTCCGGACGAACCAACTTCTCTCTATAAAGGATCGGCTGATCTCCTTTGTAGTACCGGTACAAGTAATCAATCAAAGTTCTGTTTCTGTTATGAATGCCGATTGTATTGGAAATAACTTTTCTGACATTTGCTGTTGTGATCTGGTTTACACCGGTATAGGCAATTTTGCGACCAAATTCACCCCGGCATAAGTCAATGAAATTCATTTTATTTCTGCCCACTGCCTACACCTCCCATTTTCGGGCATTAAAAAAGCACCGGATTATTCTCCGATGCTCGTTTTACAGGTTACATTATATTATACATAGAACATATGATTCCATATTAAAACATATTAACTTTCAAAATGCTTTTGTTTCCGCAAAGCTTCAATGGCTTTTCCATGGCAGGAACGGATATGCTGTACGGAATATCCCATCTCGTCTGCGACCGTGACCAGATTTTTAAATTCTATATATCTCTTATGGAGTAAAGATGAGTACATGGAGTTTTCCATATCATTGATATCTCCGGAAACTTTCATTTGCAATTCTGCCAGTTCCTTGACATCAGATGCTATTTCCTGCTGCAATTCAACAATTCTGGTTACAGCATCACCAACACGGTCTTTTCCGCCGGAAGTCTGCACTTTATCTCCATTTGAAAAAGAAGATATACTGGTTGCCAAAAGCCTTAAGCGGTATTCCTCCTGTATTTTATTCTGTATTTTTCTATCAGAATCTTGCACTTGCTCAAGATATTGTCGTGTGTTCATCTCATTCTCCCTCCCCATAATGGATTGCGCATAGCCGTCACTGTACCTACATTTCCTTTTTCTATAAACATCTGAAGCTGAGTAAGACCGTCCGGTGCGTCATCATGCACATTTTTTCCCAGCTGGACAAAGAAGGTAAGTTCGTCCATAGCTGCTTGATACTCTTTGCTCCGGTGCTCTTCGTCCAAAAAAATAAAGTTTCTTTTTATATCATCTGAATATGCGATGATCTTAGACATTTTCTCCATGTTTCCCGGTGCACGGCTGGATGTACAGCTGCATTTATACTTCTGTTCTTTGAGTTTTTCATCCACGTACATCTTGTACATATCACCACCGTTGTTTGCCTCGAAGTTAATCTGACGGATTTCATTTCCGATGATTTTTCCAACAACAAGCGGAAGGGTAACTTCTTTCGTTCCTTTGTTAAATACCCAGTCAAAAATATAGATATCTCCATTTTCGTATTCTCGCCCAATAGGCATTGAAAGACTATCCCCACCGCCCCATGCAACATCACAGGCAGTAACAACACGGCTGTCACCTTCCGGAAGTATTCCATTGTAGTACCGAAGTCCATCTTCTGGAAAAAGGATTCCTTCACGGATAAATGGATTTTGCTGATATTTGGCTTGCCATTCATTAGCATCCAGCCTTGACTTCATATCCACATAGTATTTTGTAGAAAATCCTACGCCGTAGTCATAATCAAAGTTGGATTCACCATTTTCATTCAATGCTGGAATCCTCCTAAAGCGGTACCGTGGATTATTTTTCTTTTTAGTCTCCACTCTTCCAAGAGGATCCATGACATTCCATCGTGTTCCGACCATTAATTCTCGTGCACCGTCATTTTTACGGTCAACCAGAACATTCAGATAATCCTGATACCGGTTTTCCAGACGTGTTGGGCTTAATGATTCAGTTCTGTCACGAACAAGGTCATCCACATATAAGTAGCCGTCTGAAGATATGTCTACGGAGCCTGTCCATGTTCCATCAATACCACGACAAGTCAGTGTTGAAAATCGGTCCGGTGCGCCAAGGTTGATTTCTTTCTTCTCTGCCGACTTCTTTTCAAGGGTTGCAGACGGAAAGATTTCATTGAAAGTATACTCTGGTGTCGAAATAAGGTTCTGTATTTCTCCGTAAAATCCATCGGCAAGGATTCCACTGTGACCGCTCATAGCGTTATGGCTGTTCGGGCGTTTACCCATTATCCAGGACAAGAAAAATATACAGGTGGTTGACTTTGCGGTTCGGGGCGGCATAGACACGCCAAGAAACTCAATCTTTCCGTCCTCTAAGTCCTGCAAATCCTGTACGAGAACATTTAATGTCTTTTTTCTCGGCTCATAGAATTTTCTTCGTGGTTGTCTGTTCTTTTCCATGTAGTACAGATAACTCTCGAATAGCCATGGAGCTTCCAGCAGCAAATACTGCCAGTAGATATCATCAAAATTACCGCTTCCGGTCAGTGCAGCTTGCCTTGCAGCCACATTATGAGCATACTTGCTTACTTTTATTGCCATTTGCTGCGCTTCCGGATTCTCCGCAAACGGCAAATCAATGTTCATATTTAATAACAGATCAAGGCAGTCTTTCTGATTCTGGTAAACAGACATATCTCCACTGATGATTTGATTTAAGACTGCCCGATACCATTCAAATGAGCCTTCTGTAAATTTTTGCATAAAAATAGAGCCAGACCTCCTTTCTTTTAGGATTTAGTCTGGCTCTCATGTGGCTCTTTGACTGATTTATTTATTCTTCTCAATAATAATTACTTGACCTTCGAAACCAAAATCAGTTGATTGGTCAAATGTATGTGTTTCGGCTGATTCGTTATCTCTCATTGGTCGAGTAAGATACCACAAATCATCTTCTTTCCACGTGATTTCTTCCAGTTTTACACCTGGTTTTAATTTTATTGTGGTTGTCCCACCCAAATTCTTTGTTGTCGATTGACATGCTATTAATCCAAACAGCATCATTGATAATAACGCAGCAAAAAATATTTTCTTCATAAACTCTCCCTTCACCTCACTGGAATCCCTGATTGTTTGTAAGTAAATACCGCTGTATACTTCTTCCCACACTTGCAGCAAGTTTCCGTAATGGTACAGGTTTTTTCTTTATCGTCGCAATCTGAAATAGCTGAATCCCGGAATCTACATCCGCCTGTCAGAATACATTTAATCCGTTTAATGCTTACTTTCACTTAAAATACCTCTCAATATCTTTTCCCATTTTCCAGTTGAAAATGTCCCAACCTGTTTTGCCATAAGTTCAAAGCGTATTGGAAAAATATTATCGGAGATTCCAATGTGAATTACCTTAAATGGAATCTCACTTTCTCCTACTTTCACCATAAGTGTTTCGCCATAGTCTAATCTGCCAATTACATCAGCTACAAAGCTGGCATATTCTGTTTCTTGTTCTACCATAACAAGAAACGAAGATGTTGCTGATTCATATGGTTTCATAATTGTTATTGGAATGCAAGTGTATTCTTCTTCATATACTTTGTCGTTTTCAATTTTGCCAAATATTTCTTTGCATTGTTCAGGGTGTTCTGTTCTTCTTTCTTCACACGTAGTATGCGCGTATTCTAAAAATAGTGGTTCACAGCATAAACGAACATCTTCGTTGTTAAGTTTACGTATTTTACAGCATTTACATTTTTCAAATTCTGGGAGTTTCATACGTTGACCTCAAACTCTTTCTTGCAGTTGCTTCCCTTGCACTTCAATTTAAGATGCCGTATTTTTGTCTCTGGGCTAATCAGAAGTGCTTTCTTCTCACAAAAAGGGCAACAATACCACAGTTTGCCATTGATGTTCTTTATTAATGCCCGTCCGTCCCACGGCTCCGGTGGGTTCATTACCTGAGAGAAATCTATCCCCTCAGATTCAAATGCTGATTTAATGCTCATTTAAAATCTCCTTAAATTTCTGTCGATTAAAACCATTGTCTTCGTTTCCCCAATACGGATATTGCTCTAAGCATTTTCTCATATACTCGTACGGATGTGTTTTTGCAAAGTCAGCAATTTCTTTGATAGGCTCGCTCTCCGTTCTGGCTAACTTTTTTGTTTCTACGCCCATGTCAGTTCAAACCATGAATCTTTCTCAGATTTGCATATCGGTCAACCAGTACATCCAATGCAGTCTGAAGCTGATTGATTGTGATACAATCGGACTGGTGCTGATCTTCATACATTTTTAAGCTTGCAGCAAAATCTGTCTCCTTTTTATCTGGTTGCGCATCGTTAATTAATTCAGGTTCTTCATACATCATCATCACATCACAATCTCTTTCCAGCTCAATCTGGTATTCTTGTAAATCCAAAATTTCATGCTGTCTTTTCTCACATTCTTCAGATAGTCGGACAACTTCCTTCTTCAGCTGATCTACCGTCCAGTTCTTCATATCTTCAATTCTCATGACATCCTCCCATCAAATCTTGGTAAATATTTCCATGTTGTAGTTATCTCGAATATAATCCACGCATTCACTGAGTTTTTCTTTCAAGATTGGGTCTTTTGCAATATCCGGATGTATCGTGTACATTATGCAACTGCCTTCTTTTCCGTCTTTCTGAAACTTCTTCCAATCAAAAGTCATTGTGAACAACGGAATCCTTGTAAGATTCTTTGTCTTGTGCTTTATATAGAGATTGAAGAGATTTTCAATCATGATAATTCTCCTTTCGCAATCAAGCCGTTTTCTCAAACAGACCAAGAATAAATTCCCGTCCCATCTGTGTAATCCGTCTATGGTAGATTACTTTTCCAGAATCCAATACTTCTTGTTTGATCTCCTCATATCCGCAGTCACTGTAGTTGGAGTACATTAACCACGTACCGTTTACCTGATACTGTATCTTCTTCTCTGCCAAAATCCGGTTTAGCTGCATCGCTGATTTCAGTCCCAGTTCTTTAGCAATCTCAGTAATGGTATATGTCTTATTTACGTGCATCAGGATAGCGTTCTTCCTCTCGGCTTCTACTCTTGCAGCACGTTCTTCTTTCAACTTTGTAAGAAGTTCAATACCGAAATCTGGGTTATTAAGAATATTGTCAATCACGTTATCGGTCGCATATATGCCGTGCTTGTGGATTGACGGTAACACTTCTGATGTTACCCATTTTTTAAAATGTTTAGCAGACGGAAGCTTGCTTGAAAGAATAAGACTGTAAAGGCCAGATTCATTAACGATGTACATTTCACGGCTTTGACCTGAGTCGGTGAAACGCCTTGTCAGCTTATCTTCATCATCCACATGTCTCTTTATTGCATCTGATGTATCTTTATATCCCAATATCTCTGCAACGTCTTTTCCAACGAAATATGGCACTTTCTCAACCATCACTACACGTACAGAACCTAATTCTGCATTTTTAAAAACTTCCGGTTTATTCATTTCTCTCTTTCCTCCCTATGTTTCATCTGGCACCTTATCATTTCAGCTACATTTTCACGTTCACATTTAATTCCATGTCCCTGTCGAAACAATTCACATTCAATGATTTTTCCACATTTGGAACATTCGTCTTTGATTTCTTTACCTGCTATTTGCATTGTTCGCCCTCCCAACATTCACAACTATCATCAAGGCATCTGAAATCAGCCCGGTGTTCGCTATCTCCGTTACAGCATACGCTTTCTTCCAATGCGTACCATTTGCAGGTACAACAATAATCATTTTCCATAGAATAACCTCAAAAATAAAAAAGTCCGGTGGGTGGACTTGAACCACGCATTGTCACCCAACGTGAACCACCGGAACCAATCAGAAGGTAAATTTGAGCATTTTGGAAATGCTTTCCGGTAATGGCAATTTACCGGAATCGGAAAGGCAGGAATCGAACCTGCGTCCCCACATCTGCAGTGTGCTCTACCACTGAGCTACATTCCATGCCGCTTATAGCGGCTGATCACCTCGGTAAATGAATGAGATGATTTCCATTTGCACAACATATGATAATGTTTTTCGTACCGCTCAGCAGTCACCAGGATAAACATCAACCTTTTCCCATGGGTTTAATCCGCTTGAACCATAGACTGTCCGTGCACTGGCATCATAGACCGAACGAATTAATTGCAGGAGGCGGATTTGAACCGCCGTTCTCAAGGATATGAGCCTTGCGAGATTCCTCTTCTCTATCCTGCCATAACCCGGATTGTGCCGGGTTAGCAATAGGTTTATCGTGTTATGCTTTCCACTAGACTGTTTTCATCCGTGCCAGTCCCACGGAGTTGTTTCGGAGGATTATTCCTAAAATGTCTCTTGAAAACTCCCTGTCGTCAACGTGCACTCATTGGCGACATATTCAACTCAGAGACAGAACCGAACGGGAAGTTGCCTTTTCACTCCGGCTACGCCGTTACGTACCTTCTGAAAAACAACCCACATACACACATTCGGCAGTTTTTTCTGTCCACAAAACGGATGGACAGCTTTGGGAGAAATGGAAACTCTGGGGTTCGAACCCAGGGCCGACCGGTTATGAGCCGGTTGCTCTAACTAACTGAGCTAAGCTTCCTGAGTAGCAAAAAGATACAGGGTCGCTGCGATATCTGTCTTTTTACTACTGTTGCAGTTCTTGACCACCAGCCGCAACAAAGGTAAACCATAGAAGAAATCAATCTTGCCAACTAAGGCAAAGCCACCCGGAACATTTGACTGTTCCTTTAATCATCGCCGTTGCGATAGGTGGCAAAGGGAAAAAGAAAATCCAACCTGCATCAGAGGAAAGGCGAAATCCGATGCAGAGCGGCGCATGTGGGATTCGAACCCACGAATAGCGGAGTCAAAGTCCGTTGCGTTGCCACTTCGCCAATGCGCTATGTTGCGGCAGTCGCTCAACCCTGCCGCATGTGATATACTTCAAAAAAAAACACCATTGATATATTTATGTTTTTCCTGGAACGCCTGTATCAGTCGTAACTCATTTGGAGGAAATTTTAGATTTGGATATCTATTCTTATTACTATAAGTCCGTACCGATACAGGCTATCTAAGGATTTCGTGCCTCGTCCTGTCCGTGATGAACCTTCCTCCAAGTCCATGCGGTGAGGGCTGTACCTTTTCTTTTATTATTTTAATCCGTTCTACCAATATCAACGGAATTAAAACCATTGTAAATGCCAGTAACATTTATTTCACCTCACAGGGATGTCAAAAATAAAATTACACTTATTCCGGTTCCAACAAGAATCATCGAACAAGCGGCAGATTCCCATTTGTCTTTACTGTTATTTGTCACGATTTCGGAACTCGCTGAAACAAACATCAGAACATTGATAGCAAGTGCGATTATCGTAAATATCGTTCTCATCGTTCTTCTCCAATCATGAAATCAAGAATCTTATCTGCCGTCTCCTCTTCGGGTTCAAATGGGAGGCCGCATGTAGAGTGAATTTTCAGAGCCGATTTCAGGCTTGATTTGAAGCCTTGGTATATTTCTCCATGTTGAAGTAGTTCGTGCCTTAAAACCGAAATTGCATCAGTAATTGATTGAGAACTAACACTAATCTGTGCTAGACACTCCAGTTCAATATCCGGTGCTCCCATCATTTCAAAGTTAAACATCGGTACTTCATCGACCGCAACATGAAAATCAACTGATTTTACCCTCGGTACTTTATGTTTGTCAATAAAGTACTGTGTCCCCCTCCAGTCATACGGATTCGGATTTACAATCTTCACAACAGACATTTTCGTATCCCCTTTCCTGTGCGTTACAGTACACCAGAAGGTGCTCTGCGATTTCCTGAAGTTGAACCGGGTCGTATTTCGGGATCGCAACCAATTTACCTTCAAGCATCGGGGACAGTGTGAATACCGGTGCGTCTGTAACAACCGTTGCTTTTATCAGCATAGCTGCTACGTCAACTGGTTCTGACGGTAACAACTCATAGATTTCTTTTTCTTTATTCATGCTTCTTCTACCTCCCCGAAATATTCTCTATACAATTCATATCCATTTTTCCCCATTACAGCCCTAACATCATCTTCTTGTTCTATCCGAAGATCGCTGTATGTAATAGTTATTTTTACGGTCTGTATACGAAATTCGCCAACATCTTTTATTGTTTCATCTTTTATCTCGGTATTTTCATTGGTAGAAAACCATCTCCCATGTGGTGACAAAAAATAGACTCTGCACTTTGATACGTTAAACGTGACTTCCTGTAAAGATGTATAATCAACAAATGCTTTTTTTGAAGCGGATGTATCATATAACCTTCCATCTTCCAGAACAGTTCTTATATGGTGATATACATATGTTCTATAATGGTCTAAAGGCTTTTCTTCTGGTCCTTCAGAAGACCTTTTTTGTTTTTTGAAAAATTTTTCAAGCATCATCTTTTACCTACCTTTTCCGAAAATACTGTGTCAAGGCTTCACGGGTGATCTGTGACACGCTTTTGCCGGTTCGGTTCTTTTCAGCTATAAGCCTTTGCTCCAATTGGTACGGCAACCGGATACGAATGGATTCGGATTGATAACCTCTATTCTTCGTCATAGAATATCTCCAATTTTTTTCAACTCCTTAATTGACGTTTCAGCGTTATACGAGAGAATCTTTAACGCCATATCGCTCACCATTTTCTCTTCTAACGTCACATCTCTTTTGCTTTTTATAGCAGGGCAACTGATAACTGTAATATTTGCTCCAATGTCGCTTGTTATGGATCTCCATTGTTCAAGAATTTCTTCCTGCTCATCTCCAAGCTCTTCAATAGACCAAATATATAGCTCATCGGAATCAGACAGAATTGACATCATTTTGTGGTATTCATCTCTACTGTTTTCGGAATCTGTGTAAATTTCAAATATCCCTTTATAAAACAAAAGCTCACGTTTAATATCAATGTCAATTCCAAATCTTACTTCTCTTACATATCCAATTTTCATTTTATATACCTGCCTTTCTTGGTATCGCCTTGTTTTGTGTTGGCAGAGAAACCGTTAAGGCTTACGGCTTGTCGTGTTGCAATCACTATCTCTGCCATGTGAAAAGGACCTTTTTGTTGTTTTATTTACTTTGGGGGCTTACCCGGCTCCTGGTGCTTTCCCTCCAAGGGGGTCCCCGTCTTATCCGTACGCTATCCGGTCAGCCCGCCGCCCCATGGGACCCGCTGCACCGGATCACGCTGTTGTTGTTCGGCCTTCGGCAGTGGTCAAAAGTAATATTTCATATCGAACATACGTTTCTATACGACAAACTCTCGTTTTCTTTATAGATCGCTATACAACATGCACAAATACCAATGTTGTAATTATGCATATTATATAAAAAGCGTTGTTTTCGTCTTAAATACCGCCTTTTGTCCGTGCTCTGTGGACGTTTCTGGGCGGTAGTTTACAGCTCCGGCCGCTCCATCTCCGGTAGCTCCAGCGCATCCTTGTACTTGTCCGCAATCTGCTGTGCCGACTGCTGCGGGATGCCTTGCACATGATCCGCCTGGACTGGTGCTGTCTCTGCCATGCCGTATGCAGCTTTCGCAACGAAGATCAGGTTTGCATTTGTTCCGGGCTGGTTATGCAATCTATTAAGCGTGCAGTTTTTGCAAATATCGAACCATTTTTTCGCCGTGCTGCTATGTGCTGTGGCGGTTCTATAGTCCCCGCGCATCCAGTCACTAAACGTTGAGCGGTTAATCCCTACTAGAAAACTAAACACTTCCAGAGTTGGTAGTACATGATACTTACTGCATAATCTTACAAACATGCTAAACATATGATCTAATAATTCTATATCATCGTTACTGGGTTTTTGTATGTGATCAGCAATATAAAAAATCATATCAACAAAACTATCAGCTACTTCTTTTCTGTAATTCTCGTCTTCAGGTGATACACATAACACTGTATTAATATATTCATCAGCATATATATTAATATTACTCAAATATACTTCTGTTTCCTTTTCTGTTTTGATAGTATTATCTTTCACTGTATCACCTCACTTTACAACGTTAATCTGTTAATTTAGTAAAATAAAAAGGACGATAACAAACCGGTCAGCAATCGAAGAACACGCCCAGCAGCTACAACCAGCGCCGGAAGTTCCCGTAAATGCTTTTCAGTTTTTATCGTCCTTTGTTTTAAAAATCATAAATGTATTTGCTTATCTGTCAATTACAATAGCACATATAAACCATTAATGCAAGCATAAATTTATTTTTATTGCTCAAGGTATAATAAAAGACCTATTAATAAAATAATCCGTTATAACTCAATATACAACGTTATAGAGCTATATGTATTATAATATAGTGTATTTAGGCATATATTAATCAACTCAGAATCTAGGAGGGGCTTAAAAGATTTTATAATACAGTACTGTATAGAATTAATTAATATAGATTATATATATAATATAATTATAGGGGCATTTTGACACAAAAAAGCCAGGCTTCCGGCGTCTGATCCGGTTACCTGGCTTAATGATTTTTATTAATTTTCGATTAGCTCGCCCCTCCTGAGTTCCTCGTTGCTGACACAATAGCACATTTTATAAAATCCTGTCAAGTCAAAAGCAAAAAAATATTTTTCTTGACAAAGCAAACATTTGTGTGCTATGAATAATTTAACGGACTTCGGCGGCGGGCCCGTTCTCCCCTCCTGATTCGCCCCGCCCTGGGGGCTTGTGTGCTTGTCTTCTTTAACTGTTACAATGTTTTATCTTCTTTTAACATTTTTTCTATAAATATTTGAAAATTCTTCGCTTTGATTTTCGCATGATAAAATTGTATTATATCCCCTCTCTGGGTTTGTTGAATCAAAAATTTTTATTGCCTCTTTTTCGTAATATCTTAAATTCCTATCAACAAAATATTTTCGTTTTAACAAATAAACTTCTGTTAAAGGGTACGCTATAAATTTGCAACCTGTGTCATAATCTTTTTGTAGTTCCTTCACATGATGTCTTCGCTTTCTTAGTGCTATTTCATGCTCAGTTAATCTCTTTAAAATGTTTCTACTTGATCCGATATAACGTTTATAATTTTTTAAATTTAAAATTATATAAACGCCCGGATAATTAGACTCTTTGCTGATTCTGAATTGCTTGTTTTCCAATGTAACCACTTCCTTTCTATGGTTACAGTATAACACTTATTAAACTATGCGTCAAGCATTTTATTAAACTATTCTATTATTTTTTCATTCTTTCCAACTCTTTTGAAATACAGTCCAGGACAAACGCCGACATCTTTACGCCTTTTAATTCGGCTGCTCTTTTGACGTCTTCTTTCGTTCCCTTTGGTGCCATCACAGTAATGCGATCATATTTGTCCTTCTGGTACTGTGCTATATAAGAAAGTTCTTTTTCTCTATCTTTAAATGCCATATATAAAGCCCTCCAATATTATTTTTCTTATATTATAGCACTTATTAAACTATGCGTCAATTATATACTAACGTTTTGGCCATTGTTTTTTCTTTTCCTATTATAAGCAATAAAAAATATATGAAACAAAAAAAATATGATTTTATTGAACTATGCTATTGACACAATTATTAAACTATGCTATTATATAACCATCAACAGAGAACAAGGGAGGAACAAAAAAATGAAAGAAATACAGATTTTGAGAAACATAGTTTTCACTTACTTTTTAGGTGAGTTAGAAATGGATCCGATCCAGGCAAGAAAAAAAGTCGATTCCATGACCGACGAAGAAATTGAAAAATTTCTTGATTAACAAAAGCCTCCGGCGGCGGTCAAGCCGTAGCCTCAACGCAACCGCCGGACTTAAAAAAATATGAAAAGAGAGGTAAATAATATGGCATACGCAACAGTAAAAATCGAGGGAAACAAAATCATTTCTACATCTTTATGGAATACACATACTTTTGAAATCGTGGAGAAAATCCCTGGCAACTACCTTGTTTGGAATATTGGCGAAAACATGGGGACTGATCTTTATATTCCAATTTGCCAGATGCTCCACCCGGGAGATAAAGAAGATTTTTCCATTAATCCCGATACATTGAAAGCTGTTCCGGTTACTTCAAAAGAATACAAGGTGCTTCAAAAAGCCGCATCTTACGGTGTAAGCAGTTTGAAAACTGCTGAAAAAGCGCTGAGAAGTAAAAGACATGGTTATATGTCAGACAAGAAAAGGGGGGCTTGCAGCTCTTACAATTGATATTTTCAAAAGACTTACGGAAAATTAGGCTGGAAAGCGTACCGGGGAGCATTTCCCCGGCGGCCCTTTAATACCAGTCAAAAAACTGGTATACTAAAACAAATTAAAAAAATGGAGGATAAAAACATGAGAAAAGAGGAATTGTTATTAAAAAAATCAGAAGCAGTAAAAAATATTCAGTGGTACGTGAAAAACGTACTTACCGACGAGGATTTGAAAGCGTTTTCAATCCCGCAGCTTAAAAAAATGATAGAGCTGATGGACCGCGCGGAGAATTTCCGCGAAAGCTGTGAGCCTTTTTGCACACTATCAGCAACCGAGGTTGTGCAGAAAAGCACCGGGAAAATTGCACTTTTCGCAAATTCCGGAGAAGTTCGCGAAGAAACCGCCGAAGAGTATTTGAACGGCAGGAGTGAATGGGACGGCGGCGCAAGAATGTACCGAGAGATTATAGAAAACAGTGAAAAGGCGTGACAGATGTCACGCCTTTTCGTTTTTTGCATTTTAGCAAATATATAACAATATTTTTCAACTCAACATTCCGCCATTGATCGGAACGACTTCCAACGGAATCGTGGCCCGTTGAAAAGTAACACATGTGTTACTGATTAATAATATAGCACGATTACAGGAAAAAGTCAATAAAAAAGACCATTACAAAAAATATAATAGCCTTTTTTCATATCCTTATAAACATGCTTTTCAACTCAACACCACACCGTAGACTGTGGCGACTCTCAACGGAATCATGGTACGTTAAGAACCAGCAACTGTTGCTAGCTGATACAATCATAATACATCATGCAGCTGGAAAAGTCAAGTTAAATTGATGGACCGATAAAAAAGCGATCTAACAACGCACGTTAGACCGCTCCAGAAAATGCATTCGAAAAATTCGAATAGCATCCAGCTATCACAATATATCATTTTTTTCTCAAATAGTCAATACTTTTTTCTGCTCTTCCGGTATCCAGTCCGGCGCCAGGTTCACGGCCTGGGGAGCGGATTAGGCTTGTAAAATCTATCTACAAGCCGTGTGCCTTGACAACTTAACTTTTGTTTGCCCGGAAATACGGTTGTTGATTTGCTTTTTTCGCCGTTTTTCGTCTCTTTGACGTTCATTGATATTTTTATCATTGCCTGATTTTCAAGCCGTTTTTGCACGTTTTTATCAATCAATACTCACGGTTGACGGAATCCCGGTATGGTGGTACTATGATTATATATAGCCGCTTTTGGCTCTTTTTGTCGTGCTTGCTTTGCACAGGCAATGCCGTTCCGGGATGTAGCGCCCGAACAGTGGTGAAAATGTGTTCTGTTTTGTGCGTGCTGTACAACCGCCCTATTTGGCTTTTTGACGGCCGATTAAATCCCGGTTGAAGGAGTGCAGCCTTGTCAGTTTTGCGGGCGTTGTGGGCGAAATTAGGGTGTCAGTTATTGACCGCCAGAAAATCCCGGCACCGGTCCGCAGGTGATCCACAGGCTTTTATAAAATTGGTCGTACCGGTTGTGAAACGAACGATATTTCTGGAGGCTCTTGAATATTTGCAATATTCAGACATAGAAAAAGTCCGAAAAATGACTAAAAAAAGGGGTAACTCAAAAATAACCGTTTTTCCTAGATTTCCATTTTGTCTATCTTGCATATATTAATCTATAGCATCTTCTGAGGGGCTGTGTAAAATCACGAATCAATTTAATTTATTTAATCCCTCGGATTTTCTCCTAGCCGTATTCTTCGTTTTGTATGTGGTCCGTTGTTTCCGGACTTTCACCTTTCGCTCTGTCTTGTCTTTTTTTCTACGCACTTTGTTGTGTGCTGATCGTTCAGTTGAGAATCCCATATTTTCCCTCCCTGTCCTTAATCTTCTGGTTTCTGCTTTTGAAATTGATAATTTCTATATCTGTTTGCAGTTCCTGTGGTATCCGCCCAACGATGATTACTCTTAGTGGCTCCAATCTCCGGACCATCTCTTGAAACCCATTACAAAATTCCAGTCGTGATGCTTTTGACTTCACTCGCCCATTGGTACAGCAAGCTACTGTGCTTTTCTTCGGTATTCCGTCAAAAATCCAATCATAGCAGTATTCCGGCGGTATGTTCACGTTTGGAATTATACGGATTCCGTTCATATGCAGATAATGTGCTATCGCATGGTTGCGGTACTTCTGCCAGATGTTCATTGCAAATGGCATACCATTTTCTCCGACTGCCATGCTGAAGTCAGGCGCAATCACACTGTTAAAACACTTCAGATGCTCAATGTATTTATCCGGACAATTCCAGATTTTCTCAAATTCGTTGTCATGGATATAGAAATTGACGGTCAAGTCCCTATGGTTCTTTATCCGCCGGTCAAAGCTGTCTTTGAAGTCGACAGTATCCGTTCCAGGTCTGCCAGTATACCGTGGCATCATGGGGAACTGGTATGGTCCGTCCAGCTCTGCTCCCTCGATCATATATTCTCTCATTACGTCATATGCGGTATGATTCATAAAAAACACTCCCTAAAAACACAAAAAGACATCTTGTTCCGGGAATTGGAACCGATGTCGTCATTAGTATGTTTTCATACTACCAGATATTTAGTTAAATGTCAAAAAATTACATCTCTGCTCTTCCGTTCATCTTTTGTATATTATTTAGATTGCAAATGCGTAAGTGTAGTTAAATTCCTTTTCGCATCCATCCACATAGTTGATTTTCCTGTAAAATACGGCGTGTCGTTCTGAGAACTTATTTAAAAAAAAGTATTCAGAACAGCCCTGTTTATCCCGCTCGATTATTGACTTTTTTTTTACATCTCCGGTCTTTAAAAAGAACAAAATTTCGCACTCCTGTGGACGCTTTGGATTTATTACTATTTTGTCCAAAAATTCTCCCAGAACAGTCTTGGTAATATCTTCCGGTCCAATTCCTTGCAAATCGTTTAATATCTTTCCGATTTCTTTTAATTTCAAATGAGAATCTTTATTGGCTTCTTCTTTTGATTCCAATTCGGAAAGTTTATTATTTATATTTTGAATCTCATCCTTGAATTTTTCACTTTTATCAAGATATTCAGAGTTTGTTATGATTCCATCCAGATTAAGATCGAGAAGTTTGTCTTTCTTTTTCTCCAACTGAAGAACCATGTTTTTAAGTCGGCTTATCTCAGCTCCATCGTTGCTGAAGTCTATGTTCCTTTCAGCCAAACTTATATATTTTTCAATAGCTATTTGGATATCCCCGGATTTATTGATAAGGTCTGCAAGCATTGCCCTTAATTCTTTCTCACGTATACCAAAAGAGTTGCAGCTTTGCGCTCCGTTTTTTATGCGATAGCTGCATACCCATCTTGCATCTTCACGCCCTCTTATAGTGTGCTGCTTCATCCAGTACGGCGCTCCATCGTTACCGCAAAAGATATACCCGGTAAACAAATTGTTTTGTTTGAAAGACGTTCTGTGGGATTTGATTGCATCGCTCCGTGTTTGCATAATAACGTTTGCTTTATCCCATACAGATTCATCTACAATCTGTGGAACATGGTTACCGTCATCTTTGTACATTGTCCATTCGTCCTCTGGCAAAAACTCTTGCTTTTTAGTGAACATATCGACGACTTTTACTTTACCACCACAATAATAGCCTTTATATTTCGGATTCTTGATTATCTTCTTGATATTATCTCGGCTGAGTTTTCCGCCTTTGTAATTTCGATACCCTTTTTTGTACAGGTATTTCTCAATAGTGGATGTAGACCATTCTCCTGTAGAATACTTTTCAAATATTTCTTTTACCATTGGGGCTGTTTTAGGATCAACTGTAAGTTTTCCGTCTTTCTTGATGTATCCGTATATTCGGGCGCCGAGGACTACACCATTTTTTATCGACTGTGCATGTCCGAATTTTATTCGATTGGAGAGTTTTCTTGATTCATCTTGGGCAATTCCGGACATTATGGTAAGTCTTAATTCGCTATCTTCGTCAATCGTATTAATGTTGTCGTTTTGAAACCATACACATACACCATACATTAGCAATTCCCTTGTATACCTTATGCTGTCTAACGTATTTCTCGCAAATCTGGTAATTTCTTTCGTTACAATCATATCGATCTTCCCAGTTTTTGCATCTGCCATCATGCGTTGAAATTCGTCCCTTTTCTCAGTTCGTATTCCCGATATTCCGTTGTCAATGTACGCGCCAACAAATACCCAGTTTTTATTTTTAGCAATGAAGTTTCTGTAATATTCGTCCTGGTGATGTATAGAAACTTGTTGGTCTTCTGATTCCGTGCTTACCCTTGCATAGAAAGCCACTTTTAATTTCAAGTCAAAAATGCTGCAAGTTTTCAGTATTTCTCTGGTACGATAAACGTTCATGCCCCGTTCTCCCTTCTGGTTGGAAGAGCAGAGATAAGATTATTATACCTTTAATCTCATCTCCGCTCAATAGTTTGGTTTAATTTTCAGAGAGAATTTTAATATCAATTTTTTCTTTCATTTCTTTACTGATTAGTCCCTGAAGGTATACGTGTTCGTTCAATGCCAGTAATAACGCTTTGTTCATGTCGCACTCCTTTCTTTGATGAAAAGTCCCAAAATCCTTTTAAAACATTTTAGGCATATATTTCTATGCAAACTTATATAAAATGGATTCTAGCGTTTTTTGGTCAATCAATTACTTTGTTTTACAGAAAATCAAATATATCCATCTGTCCTTTGATTTCATCCTCCTTTTCATCTGTGAAGAATTTGCAAGCAATGTAATTCGGTTTCCAGTCCACATCTCTATTGTAATTTAGGCATCTAGGGTGTTTTCCAGACCGGTACCGCAGACATTCCTCACATCGGTGATACGGATTTGTTCCGCCGGAATCTTTGTACATTGCGCTTATCTTAATCATATGGATCACCTTCTTCAAATATGCTGAATTTTCTCAAAAGTTCCACGTCGTCTTTATCTAATTGTATTTTGCATTGTTCATTAAGCCTGCGTGCCAATTGACCAATAGTCGGATTTCCTTTGTTAGCTTGGTGAATATATTCATTTCCTTTTCTGACAACTGTCATTATTTCTTCTGGACCAAATTCATATGTATCGTGTAATGCCAAAAGAAAAGTTATGCTGTTCTCGATGTTAGCCCAGTTTTGACCATCTTCAAAACCTTTTTCACATCCGTCTTTATAACTTTTCTCGCGTTCTTCCGCCCTTGCATTTTCCACAACTCCGTTCAATGCGCTCACGGTTCTACTGATCCCGTCTTCCTTGCCTTTCTGGTACGCTTTTTCGATCTCTTCATTTCTGGCTGCCAGAACTTTTTCTCTGGACTCGTCAAACATCCGCTGCATTCTTTCAATCTTTGCAGCCGAACAGGGAACAACCGTCGGTTTCCCTGTGAATTTTCTTTTTAATGCTGTACTATTCATTTTCCCTCTCCCATGATACCTGCTATCATTTGTTGTTTCATTGTTTCCGCTATGTGTTCTCGAACAGATTCTTCCGGAAATGGGATCTCAAGTGACCGCTCCAGAATCCGGTTCGTGATACGTTCATCGTAATTTAGTCGAGAAATACAGTAATTACTTGTGAAAATCGTGATTTTTCGGCTTGTATAGCGTCCGTCGATAATTTCATAGTATTTTTCATTTACCCAGTCTTTTTCAATTTCTGTGCCGAAATCATCAATGATGAGAATATCTGCTCTGGCAAGTTCATCAATCAACTGTTCTTCCGTTTTGCCCGGGCTGTATCTTTTTCCCCATGTGGACTTGATCTCGTCAAGAATTCTCATAGACGTTGAAAACTTCACCTGTTTCTGATACTTTTCAATTAGTTCATTCGCCAGGCTACATACCATCCGGGTTTTTCCAGAGCCTTTCGTGCTAGAGTAAAAATACAGTCCAATTCCCTGTTTTTGCATATTACCGATATTTTCCACCCAGTATCGGACAGCTTTCGCAGCTTGCTTTATTGTTTCCCGGCTCTCCGGCAACTGATATACTGCCGATCGGAAATTATCAAACATTGCGTTCTTGTAGATATCTGGAATCTCTGCAAACTTAAGCTGATTTCTATGAATCATTTTTTGACGAATGCCGCAGGAGCACTCCTGGCAGTACGGAACTCCGTATTGATCACGGCTCCATACCCATCCGGAATCATCACATAAACGGCAATGTGTCTGATCCTCCGTCATCGCCGAGTGTTCCGAACGGGATAAGTGGTTCGACTTTTCTCTGAGTTTTTGCACCAGATCCATGTTTCCTGTCCCCATTGTAGTTGCCCTCCAAAACCTTTAAGAAATTATTTGGTTTTACAAACCAGTCAAAAGTAATCATCCATCCATTTTTGTTTTCGCCTCTCAGAAAATCGCTGTGGCGAATGTTGTCCATAGCCTTTAAGAGATCGTTCATGCCATACTCTCTTATTCGTCCTTTGAGCATCTGGCATCTTTTTGATGCTGGTTTGATATCCCTGATAGGAGCAATGCCAACATCCTGTAATTTGTTCCATTCCTCAATAACACGTCGGACATCCGTCTGACGAATAGTATCTTTAGATGCTATTAAATTATTATCTTTTTCTTTATCTATATCTAATTCTATATCTATATCTAAACCTATACCTGAGTGCGTCTTTGTTGCGTCTTTGTTGCGTCTTTGTTGCGTCTGCCGTCCTGATCGTTCTATTAGCCGAGTATCATCAATCGGATTTCCGCCCGTCAAAGAGTAACTACCATTGTCCTTTAAAAGCAGCATTTTCTTTTCGTCAGTATATGATGTTTCAGCATACCGATCTCTTGACAAAGTGTTGTGCATTCTCCAATGCTTAATTACAATCACGCCGTCCTCAAATGTAAGGACAAACCTTTTTGCGATTAATAATCGCAGGTCATCTTCACTTGCTCCTGTGATTTTCATTATTCTTTTTGTATTTCCAATAAATCCATCATCGTCAGCCCTCATATTCAAATGAAAATATAAGCACTGAGTTGACAATGGCATCTCCAGGAATGCATCACTGTCAACGATTTTCATTGTAAACATTCGCTTCTGAGCCATTTATCTATTCCCCTTCTTTCCAATCTAATTTCTGTCCGCATCTAGTACAGTATTTACTAACAATATCTATGTTGTAATTACAATTTGGACAGTTACCGTAAGCACCAACTTTTATTTTTTTGCCTACTCAGAAGTCAAAATATATTTTGCTCAAGTTGTTCACTTTCCTCGGGATCTGCTTTTTCAATGCCTTAGCTGCACGTTCCAATGCTTTCTGATATTCCACAAGGTCCGGCATATGCAAATAATCCTGATTAATTAAGTCAATGCGATTCTGCAAGATTTTAATTGCTTCTTCTGGTTTCATGTTGATCCTCCCATTCTCCGCAATAATCATTGAAATCAACTACTATTCCATGTAATTCTGGGTCTGGATTCATGCACGCATAATCCAGAAGCTCATGAACCCATTTGCGATAAATACACGTTCCACACGTTTCGGGAATCTTATCATATTTCATTGGCTTAGGCATTTTCGGCATTCTGCATCTCCTCCAACTTATTCTCTATCGGATTAAAAATATTTTTATCCTCGTTTTGTTTTATACTTTGCGTATTTTGATTCTCCAATACAGCCTTTGTATAATTTTCGCAAAGCAGAGCCAAGACCATTCTCCATGTCTTCGTCCACTTGTTCTGCTGTATCAGAAGCATTTCGTGAATTACTCGGTAACTGAGTTACCAGAGCATCTGAATTAAGGCGGGATACCGCCTTTTTTCAGGGTGCATCCATGACACCACTACTGTTTGCTCTTTAGA
>OHAU01000638.1_pt1 | contig 47831 bp, 42 predicted proteins | sample 1577181 | NCBI WGS metagenome assembly OHAU01 (sample SAMEA3541472, study PRJEB24748) | human gut metagenome | biome: human gut; feature: human-associated habitat; material: faeces | place: China | collected 2012 | reverse complement strand
TTTATAATCTTTATAGCTACTCATTGCCATACCTCCGTTCATAATCTGCTTTATACTTCTTTGCCAGTTCTTTTTCTGCCTTTGGTGTCTTCTGCGATTTTTTTATAAATCCATTGGTCAGTACCGCCTTCTTGCCTACAATAAAGAAATACAGTACTCTTGTAATATCTGATCCCTGCTTGGCACGAAGCTCAAATATCCCATTCTCCAATGGTTTTGAATATGGCTCACGAAGCAATGGTCCGTTCATTTCCAGTAAATCAATTGTCCGCAATGTTTTTGCCAGCAACTTAGGCTCCAGGGAATCTAATAGTTCCTGCACAGGGCATCTTTCATCTTCTGTATCATATAAAATGATCTCGTACATTAGTGTGCCCCTTCTTCTTTGTAATTATAATATGTCGTATTCAACATATTTGTCAAGATGATTCCAAACACTTTTTCATATATGTTAACTTCCAGTATTTTTACGGCTCGTTTTAAAGATATACCGATTTATTAATCAAATGGTAACTCCTCCATACTCTTTTTGATTTCGTGCTCTTGTACCACATATTTATGTCCAATATCCTCTACAAAATCTCGATACCGCAATATGCTATTGTCTTTAAAATATGCAAGCGTCCGATTCCTTTCTGTTATTCTGTCATCTTTTAATGCAATCATTGTCTGATAGCTGCTCCATCGGTAATCCTCTGGTTTTACCACTATTCTGGCTTTCACCGGGTTCAGATGAATATACCTGCTTGTCTGTAAGAAATAAGAATCTTCCTTCACAAGACATGACTTATATCTACTTTCAAACAAATGTCCTCGATACTGGTACTTATGATTAAAATACATTGCATATCTCTCAGACAAACACTTCATGAACCTTCCAATCTCATCTTCACTAGTTTCCAGTAGAAGATGTATATGGTTCGTCATCATGCAATATGCATGTGCCTTACATTGATACTTATCTAATGCCACCTTCAATATCTCTAAAAACACCTGATAATCTGCTTCATCTGAAAAAATCTCTGTTCTCCTTACTCCTCGGTGCATCAAATGATAGATTGCACCCGGATACCATTCTCTTAATTTTCTTGCTATTTTGCGTTCTCCTTTTATGATGTTATCATTCATGATTATCTTTAAAGTAATGCGTCCACATCCGCATTACTCTTTATCACGTATACTTACTTCTATGTGTTTTCCCAATGCATTCGCATACTTTTCCAGCATCAACAATGTCGGGATTCTTGTCCCTCCCTCAAACCTTGCTATATTCGATGTTCTCACACCGGTTATATTCGATAATTCCTGCTGCGTTAGTCTCTGTCTCTTTCTTTCCTCCACCAATTGTCGTATCACTTCGGAAGAATCCTGCTGCACTGCTGATTGAATCATATCCGCATATGCCAGCAACCTTTTCTCTCTTTTTTCCTTTTCATTCTGATATTCTTCTCTGTTCTCTTTCATCCGATCCGCTTCCTACTATCAGTTTTATCGAATTATATCATTAATGATATGAAGTTGCAATACCTTTTAACAACTTAAGATTTTCTTAATGGGGTCTGACCCCTTCAGTCTTTATCCGTTTCTACTTTGTCTCCAATCCGCACTTATATTTCACGCAAAGAGAAAAATAATTCCTCCACACTGGATTCAACACTTCATATTCCTCTCTTATGATATCCTGACACACTCTCATCATATTTTGTGCATAAACTTCCTTATACACATTCCCCTTTGACTCAGCCAATGTCAAACAATCAATCCATTTACACATAAAATCTTCTTTTAATTCTTGATTTTCCAATTTACTGTATTCATCAATAATATAACGCAGACATTTTTCAGTCATTGTAATCTCAAATCTGTATTTAATCATTTGTTCTATACAATCTAGTAATACATAAACATCCATCTTAAGAGCAACTAAAAAATTTAGTATTCCCGTTCCAGAAATATTTAATTTTATCTCCTGTATTAATGACTGTATCGTTACTTCTCCGGTAACTATAACGGCTTTCTTTCCCTGAGCCAGTGCTAACGCGTCATAATCAGAAATTCCAAATACATCTAACCAGTCCCGTTCTTCATCCTGCACGTCACAAAACTCTCGATTATTGCTCCAAGTATTTAACTGACTCACAAAATTTTTTAAGGCTGCTGCCTCCCCAAGGATCTGCACTTTTTCACTTTCAGATACTACATTCATGTAAAGACGTTTTTCTCTCACACCAATGCTGGACACATGTTCCTTATCATTTTCATTAATTATGTCCGTACACATAGTTAATATCGTATTTCTCATTGATTCTGGAACAAATACCTGTCTTTCTTTTAAGAATTCCGGCTTAACTCCAATCATATACAACATAATCACAGCTGCAAAAGACAATACAAACTGTTGTCCTCGAATTAAGTCCTCATCATAACGCTCTCTTACAATAATATCTTCACTTTGTACTAAGGTCATAATTAACTGAACCGTATTGACTCGTACAGTTTTCTGAAGTATCGCAAATGGTAATGGAAAACTGGAAAAATCTTTATAATTATCTAACCAATTAAATTCCTTTTCATCTCCAGGAATGTATTTCATAAGTTCTCTGCTGAAATTTTCTACATCTAATTTTCCATCCCTAGTTTCGATAGATATTGTTTTTACTGCATTTGCTTTCACCAATTTTTCTAAACATAGCCTAATTAAGTAACCATCCACAGGCATTATCTCTGATATATGATATTCTCTTCCTTCTATCATAACAAGATCGCCTGTTTTCTTTCTCAAAAGTCCTATTGTAATTGCTTGATCTCGGTATATGTGTGTTGCTCCCTGCCATATATATGGTACATCTGGCAATATGTTTTCTTCATATATGCAGTATATTAATTTTTCTCCATCCACCCCCTGTAACACAACTGCAGTATCATTTTCAATTCCATCTATTTTTCTTTCTGTACTATCCGAATCACTTATCTGAAGCATAAGATAATTTCCAAATATTCCAATCTCATTATCTTTGTTTCTCAGCAACGCCTTTAACATTAATTTCTTTGCTTCTGCTTTTTTATTTTCCCTGCTATAAATACCTGCAACAAGTGTCAATAATCTTGCTGTTCCAATTTTTATTGCCGCGTCTATTACCTTTTGTGGTATATTTCTTTGTAAATTTAATGACAAAACAATAGTAGCATCTACTACAAACAAATCGCTCTGAAAATTATCAAATATGTTTAATAATATATCTAATGCCGTTACTGCCTGATTATCTTCCATCAAAAGTTTAGCTTTTAATCTCAATATGTCTGGTGATACTTGTCCTAATGCTTCTTTTTTCTCTACTATTTGCATTGCTTCTTTATAATATTGACAATCAATCAATACTTTTGCAAAATCAACTTCTGCTTCCGGATCAAGCCATTCTAACTGTCCATCTTTCCATTTTTCAAATAATTCCGGAAGCATTTTTCGCTCTGTCTCATAAACTTTGAAAATTTCTAACCAATACTCTACATAATCCTTGTAAACCGATTGATATTTCTTCCATTCCGTAATTGCCGCTTCCTTACCATCACATACCCGAATTGATTGAACATATAATAAAAACAGATATATATCCTTCTCCAGAATACCATTATGACTCTCAATAGATTCTTTTACCTGATTCCAATTATTACATTTTTTTCTCAGTAAATTACAATATAACCAATACGTTCCCGCTCTTTCACAAAATTCCACAACTGCTTCCTCATCTACGCAGCCCAAATCTATCTTATACTGAATCATCATAGTTTCAATCGCAGAATCCTTCTTTATTACATCTGGAATTTCATTCAACAACTCTATATTTTTTTCTTCAAGAACCACTTGGTTTTTCAAAAAAGTTCTATAATACAATAATTTTATCTTATTGTTGTTATGAGCAATTTTTTGCTTCATTCCAGACAAAATCTTTCCAATTTCTTTTACCCGTCCATCCTCTTTTACATTTTCTAATGAAATTGTATTAACAATAGTGTCCTGCTCTTTTTCTAATACATATATTTCCTCTATATAACTCAGATTATTTCCAAATAATTGCTGAATCAGCTCATGAATATTAATTATTGGTTTTTCTGCCAGCCACAATGCGCACACTCGATTAACAAGCCATTTTTCATTGCTATATTGTCCAGTAAGAGAAAACTCATAATTATCCACATGATGTCTATTCTTCTTTTCAAGCTTCATGAACTTTTCTTTTTCATCTCTGGAAATAATTCCTGCAATCTCTTTCAGGTCAGAATTTTTAATCAGTTTTTCTAATTGTGTCATTTTTTCTTTTTTATCAAACCAATATAAAATCAAAATCCTTGTTATATCATCTGAAATATAGTTGCTTTTAATTTTCTTCCATGCTTCCAAAGCCTCCATATCTAAACACTGATAATCAGAGAGTAACGATAATTTTATTTGCATTGCCATATCAATATCCGCATTTTTATTCCTCAAAAACGGAAGCAAATCATGAACTTGTTCTATATTCCCTTTCCTAATTTCCTGACTTAAAATATCATATACTTTCATAACCTCTTCTGGATTTTTAATTTGGGATGTATGTTCTATAATTTCTCTAATATTATTATTACTACATTCAAGCTGTCTCTTACTCTCGCTTTTTTGATTTTTTAATATAGAAGCTTTCAAATATTGCTCACTTACCGATAATCCACTGGTCAAATATTCCTCGTATTCTGTATATATTTTCACCAGCAATTCTCTGACAACCGATTCATCTAATACACTAATTCCCCCTTCATCATCATTGAAAAACACTTTCAATTGTCCAACTAAGCCATTTATAAGTTCTTCTTTTGTGGTAATGTCTCCATTCGACTGCAACAGATGTTCATATATCTTTTCAATAGGTTTATAATACTTCAAAAAATCTTCAAACTTCCCAGAAGTTAAAATTGTTCCATCATTTTTCTTGATAAATTCTCTTAACCACTTCTTTATTTTCTTCTTAAATGACCAAAACTTTATGTTTTCTTTTATGGTCATCTTTCCGTCTGATACACTTTCAGTTATTAATCCAATCACTATATCCGATATAGCTGTTACAATTGTGTCCTTCACTAATTTTATCATTCCTTTTCTAAATTATCCTTGCTCCGGAAGTAGGAGTTTTTTACTTTCAGCATACACACCTCTACTTATCCCTAACCCTCCCCAGCTATGCTGGAGTTTAGAGGTTTAGAGATTTTCAATTACTTCTGACGAATTCCATTGCAGTGTTGACCGAATCATATCATCACCGATATGAAATCACAATACCTTTTTACATCTTAAGATTTTCTTAATGGGGTCTGACCCCTTCAACTTTTATTCTTCCCGTTCTTTTTGTATCTTTAATAATGCGTTTACTATTCTCTCTGCCAGACTCCCACTTATTTTATTATATTTATCCGCTGTTGCTTCCTCCCTAATTTGAAGAATTAGCTCATCTTTCGTCATATCTTTTAACTTTTTTTCATTTATCTGCCTTATACTGTGTTCTGTTATCTCATAAAATTCTTTCAATTCAATTCCTAAATCTAATTCCATAATTTGATTCATTAGCCTTTTAATAACGTCCCCATCTCCCCATTCATTTAACAAATGATCCAGCTTGTCTTTCTCAATTCTTATTATAGATGTGTTCATTAAAAGATTTGCCTTTAACTTATCAAGTTCATCATTCTCATTTAAATCAATTCTTGTAAACAACATTCGATACACAACAGGCATTTTTGAATTTTCATTCGAGCTACAACCACATACAAAAGCAATTGATCCAATATTGTCTTTATGATTTAACTGCTGATTATAAGGGAAGGAAATAAACATTAACTCCCCTAATCTTCTGTCCGTTAATACTACATAAGCTATCGAAAGTTTTCTCGAAACAATCATCTGTCCATAATATTTCTTTTCAGCTCTAGCTCCTGTCTCTTTCTCCTTTAACCCTGTATCTATAGAAAGTGTCGCATTGCATAAATCTCCTCCCCATTCTTCATTTCCTTCTTCCAGCTCTAATGTCCCTGTTAGTATCTTTCCGTCATTATCATGCCTCGATGGCTTCTCTGGTGCATAAAAATAGCAAAAATAGCTTCCTAAATATTTTTTCATATCCCTTGCTGCAATTATAAATTTATCTGTTGTAACAGAAAATTCTGAAAATACTTTTGATACCTCATCCATCTCTTTCCACATCATCTCCTGCATGTCAACATTCAAATATTCACATATATAATATAATAATGCTAACTGTATGTTCCCATTTCTTTTTTTATTTAAAAGTGAAGACAAATTTCCTGTATTAACACTAATATTGTATTTCTCCTCGCAATATGTTCCTAAATCGTTAAGGCTTTTCCCAACTTCTTTTCTGACCTTAAACATATACTTTACATTGCGTATAATTCTGTCATTCATCTCTTTGTCTAATTCAGCAATAGTTATCTTGTTGTCATTCATTTGCATTCCTCATTTCTTGTCAACACTTATTTTCACTTATTTTTATCAGCTTTCTTATAAAATAATTATAAATAAATTTTGTCAGTTTTTACAGCATTTTCTATAATACTTACAAAAGAATGTCGAATTTGGAGGTTACAGTTATGAAATTTGTAAAAATTTTAATCAACAACATTTTTATTCCTTTTGCCACTTTTCTTTTTATTTTAGTTGGTGTCTTTGCTGCGCTTTTATCCGCGATAATTGAATTTGCAGTACTCAAAGAATTATTTACTTCTGAATACCAAGAGTTCATCCCCTCATTTCTTATCGCATTAGCCTTGGTATTACTCCTCGAATACAGCAAACTCTACTTGCATTATTTACTTGGACATTGGAAGCATAAACCAGACAGCAACAGCGCCAAATATATGAAAAAGGTCCGAATAATTGTCAGTATCCCTATTGCTATTTCATTCGTGTGCACTGTGATTTTTTCTGTTACAACACTTGATAAGGCATCCTATAACGAAAATGCATTTCAAACAGAAAAAGCTCGTATTGAAAATCAATTAAAAACAGATATTCAAGACGGAAAAGCAGCATTAGACGCTGAACAAGCAGCACGTCTTGAACCTTATCGCCAGGCAATGGAGACAGCAAACGCTGAAATTGCTAATTTTAACAGCGGTAATACAAGTTACAAAAAGTCGAAAAATAAACTTGATGCATTACTTGCTCAAGCTGAATCCGCCACTCAGAATTTCAACACAATGGAAAGTTCTCTCGCCACTGAATATAGCAACAAAAAAACTGAACTTGAAAACCAATATCGTGCCAATGCTGAAGCAGAAATTGCCGCACTCACAGACAATGCCGACACCTCCAATGCAACTGCATATGATAATAAAGTGCTTTCACATTTTTTAGAAGTGATCTGGTCCATCGTATTCCATCACTCGTCTTACCCACGAATTGTATACCTTGGAATTTGTATTGTATTTGCCCTAATACTATCCTTATTTTTGGAAGCCATTATATCATTCTCCAGTCACTTTATGAGTATTCCTTTAGATTCTATTGTTACCCCAGAAGACATAGAATCTGAGAAATTAAAGGCCTGGTGTGATCAATGTATCATGCTCGGTATAAAAACTGCATGCGCTATTACAATCTACCTCTTTTTCATGCTGGCCACCTCTGAAAAAATTCAAGAGAATAATTTTCTTCTTGGGATGGCAGCATGTTTTATATCAATTTATATAAGTCAGAAATATATACTCAATAGCACAGAAGAATCTACGGCTACAAATAATTTTACTGCCGATTGCTACAATACGATACGTGACTCAATACTCCAAGGTGTACTCGCACTTATCGGCTACATATTACTAGGTTTTCTCTTTGGACAAACTGCTTTAGATCTTGGCTGGCCAACCATAGCCATTGGACTTGGCTCCTCTCTTTCTTCATGTATAAATGAACTGCCACAAAAAATTCTTAATGATCATCCCGCTTAATCCATTCAAGCCACCTGCAAGGGTGGCTTAACTTCTTCTGATTAATCAGTTCCACCTTCTCAGGAATAATATCATGACCTTAAGCTTTTCTTAATGGGGGCTGACCCCTTCAGTCTACTTTGACCCATCCAGTGACCCTTAATTTTCCATTGTTTCCATTGCTTCTTTTACTTCTGGTTTATATTATAGCAATTCCACGCTAAACGGAAGGCTTCCTGACAACCAAGCTCAATTAAACCTTACAGGTGGTAATACTATTGGATCCATATCTGCTTTTTTTAATATGTCATAAAAATATGTGCTTATAAATCAACCATAATTATCGAACACTAGAAAACATATATGTGTGCTTTTAGGATCCACTCCTCAATTATATTATAGAATTTCATCAAGCTTCTTTTTCAGACTTTGGTACTCTTTCATCTGGTTTGCACCAAATTCCGGCAAAGTTGCATCTGGTCGTATGATTCTTTGCGAAACTTACGCAGCCAGTAATAGTATGACTTTTCTTTGATGTCATTGTCTTTCAGCCATTGCCGGACGGTTACGTTTGCAGGTCGTTCCTGACATTGATTTATGATGTTTAACCAATTGGCACGCCTGACATTGTGTGTGAGTTGATCCATGATAGTTTGCCTCCTCTAAAAAACTATTAGTTTTTTCGTGTTTTTAGAGTATCGCATAAAGATGCTAATTGTCCAAGGCGAGTGGTTTGACGTTTACTCCGGAACGTCTGGCAAACGATTCATAATCCACTCTAATAAATAACACCAAAATCTGACGCAATACTGTAGACTGTCCCATGTACCTATAGTTCTCTCTTCAAAAGAGTGTATTCCATTTCTATTTGACTGAATTGATTTCAAATAAAATATCTCTTCATCATCCATAAGTTTTTGAAAAGAATAATATTGAATGATTTCATCTAACATAACTCTTTGAACCGGATGTTCGTTTGTATGCTCTTTTATTTTTTCTTTAATAGCTTCCTTAAGTGATTTGCCCTGTTTGGAAGTAAGAACTCCCTGTTGCACTAATCCATTTATCGAATCAATAATAGGAGTCTTTATTTCATCCACAACAATATTTTCCCATTGTTTCCATTTTGAATTTTTATAATCATCCATATAGAAAGCTAAAAATATCTGCAAAGCGGATTCTGTGAGTGATCCAAGCAAAATCCAGCTATTTAGCTTAAATGCGTTATCATTAACGTTCTCCATATCCTCATATTGGCAATAATATCCATTCTGTATTTCTTCAGCCAGTTTTTTAGCAAGATTTTGAAATCTCCCCAAACTCTCCTCTGTTATTAATTTTATTGCTTCTTCGTTATAAGAAAATGGCATTAGATCCAACAAATTATCAACAAATTTGCCACTTATATCCACCACTTTTTCACCTAAGTCTTCCCAGCCGCAGTCCATTTCTCCATCCCATAAATATTCGACCATTTCTTGTCCTTTCTTCAATTCGTATTAATATATACTCCTAGCCCTTTTGTACCCTCTTATTTTTTGAATATTTTTCAATTTTATCTGTGATAGCCTTCTCTCGCTTAATATCTTGTTCGATAAGTTCTGCAATATTCTCTAACGTATTTAATATGTTTTCGTAATAATATTCTACATCATCCTCAATACCATCACCAGCGCCACCATCTTCATCAAAATCCATATATCCCACCGTAAGTGTCACATGTCCTTTCGATATTATATTTCCGTCCCCATCTTCTATTGATAACGGAATATCCTCCTGATCACCGGCTTCTACTACTCCTGAAAATTCACCAATATTAAATTGGTAGGTTTCCATTCTGTTATGTATCTCTATCGTATCTCCATATTCAAAATTATCTGGTAATCCTTGTTGTTCACTAAGTTTATACAATCTTTCATACGATTTATCTGCCCACAAGTCTATTGCTTCTTTTTCATCAGAAGTCATATTATTTATATCAGTTGGAACTGGGAACCCTTCAATATCTTTCATCCCTAATACCAATTGTTTTATACTGTTACTTTTTTCTGTATCTCTAATAACTGACAAGAACTCGTCATATATACACGCTATATCTTCGTATTCTTGATACAAATCATTAATTTTCTCAAATTTTGATACTATATCATTCATAAAAGAAGAATCTATTAATTCTTCATTCAAATAGTCCTCATACTTATCCAACGAGCACAGTCCATACAGGTCTCTCTCTTGATTTATTATATCCATTTCATCATACTCTTCTTCATCTTCATCTATTTCGAAACAGTCACGAATGGTATCACCATTTAAAATCACTTTAAATGGAACGATTTTCAAATTATTTTCTTTACGATCTAATTCAATTCTTATTCCAAATCTTGCCAAATGTTTCTCAAGATTTTTTCTGGTTTCCAAGCAATAATATGATCTAGTTTCTGAATCCCACACAGCATTGTCATAATCCTCATAGGAGCACACAACATCTATACTTGCTGTACATAATAATGTAGCCCACGCCGTTTCATCTGTGATCTCGTCAATGCTTCTCACACGACTACTAATACCTCTAATTGAAACAACCTCCGCATCACTATAATCATATCCACTTTCTATTCCATCACTATCACACGATAACCCATGTACTTCAACACAATCCTCATTCTTTATTTCTTCCTCTATCTCAGAAATATACCTGCCTATAAGCGAATTAGTTATTCGGACAATTTCTTTATATTCTCGCTCTTGACGATTTATTGCATTATATAATTCACCTAACGATTGGTAAAATATATGATTTTCAGAATAGCCACAAGCCTTTTTAAACCCTTTATCATCACTTATAATGGCAATTACTTCATCCTCACCAAATCTTTTTCTAATTTGATTTGCAATAAATGCGTCTGGAAATTCTTTTCTTTTTTTCTCGCTAGATTCAAATGGTGGATTTATAGCAAAATAATCAGAAACTATCCCGTCCAAATCCACTAATGACAAATTCAATATCTCTGGATTTAATTTCTCCAAAAATTTTTTCCACATCTTCAGGCTCTTTGTCCTGTATTCTTCTTTATTCAGCATTAATAAATCAGTTTCTATCCCAATTTCTTCCAAGAATTTATCCGACACTACATTTATTAGTTCTTTTCGCAGTCCACGAAATGAAGAACAAACTCCATCGCTCGCTTTTATGACATGTTTTTCTACTTCTTTTAAAACAATGTTACTTAATACAATCTTTATTTTTCCAGCTTTGACATGATTAACAAGTAAACCTAATGTACTATCTTGGCTAAAGTCCAATTTATTAGCATCAAAAATGTTCGTATCTAACGTAACGTATAGTGGATATTTAATCATACTTCGTCTCCTTGTATACATAATGATCCATAGGTGGCTTTAATTCTTTCTTCATATTAACATAAAAACTGCAGTACTGTATATTTTTATACATAATACTGCTATTTTTACTAAAATCTATTTTTCATTATATCTTGGACAATTTTTTAAAACTCATTTTCAAACATTGGCATCCCTGTCATCATCATGTCTTCATCCATATCTAAACCATCATCTTTTTTCCCTTTTGGCATCTCTTCCGGCACTTTCTCCACACCTACCTTATCCTTAATCCTCTCCATAAAATCTTTATCCTGCAACAACTATAAAGAAGGAAAACAGCACACAACCCGATTCCAATAGGTAAGCAGTATTGAACTGACGAAACAAAATATTGAAGAAATGATACTTGCAGGCAGAGGCCGTTGGAAGGTACTCGCTATTTTACGTTTACTCTATTATCTCACATTGAATGATTTTGAACAGGTACTTGCTATTTTGCGTTTACGAGAAAAGGACGGAAAATGGGAAGAAAAAAAGTGACGAAAAAAAGTGACCTCTGTTATCCAGAAATCACTTTTCTAATTAATGTTTTCGCTTAAATAATATTATACCTGCTATCAACGCAATCGCTACAATAATAGCACTTTTCCATTTTTGTCTGTTGTTAATTTGTACTTTGCATTTCTATCAAGTATTGTCACTTTATTATTTTTGTCAATGAAAATAAGATTACCTGAATCATCCACTGTAATCAGTGAATTATCTTTTGCCTTAATACCAGTGTCATATCTGTTCGGATTTTCTGTATCTTCTCCTGCTATTTCAACTCCATTGCCTGTATTATTACCAGCATCTGAGCCTTTATCTGAATTTCCGGTATCATCCTTTTTATTGTCATCTGCCCCCGTGTTATTCTTATCAGGATTCGTATATTCCGGATAGTCCTCCACCAGAACACAGTTTGCAGGTGCTTGAACTGATACATCAATCATTTTCATTCGCTTGCTTACATTTTCCTCCCATTGCTTTCTTTACTAATTCCAACCACCATATTAGCATCACTAATGACGCTGATGCAGACGGCATCATTCGATATTCCTTTCCTTCATAAACAATTGCATCTGGCAAAATAACCAACTTTTTCAAATTTTCTACTGGAATCCATAAGAATGTATCTCCATCCTCTAATTCTCTTAATTCTTTATCCCAAAAACTTTTGCGCAGTTCTTTCGCTTTTTCTTTCTTCTTTTTTACAAAGTTGTCCTCGATTTCCTTCTGTGTTCGAAGAGATTTTGCTACAAATAATAGTTGTGGCTTGCCACCCTCAACCAAGTCCCGATATGCGGCAATAACATTTTCTTCAATTGAAAAAATAATATCCTTTCGTTCGATTTTAAGTTCATCCTTAATTTCACCTAAAATACTATTTTTTAATCCTTCTTTTGTAAATCTTTGATTTGCATCAAGTGCCATTTTTGCTTTCATTGACGCACCAATACTATCACCATATGTTCTTTTTCCAATTGACACAATCTTATTTCGCCGCACTAACGGGATCATGTTGTCGCTGCTTATAATAAATCCATTAAATCCTAGATGATTTGATAATACTGACTCTGACAGCGGCGTCACAAATGGACCGTACATATATCTATTACGTAATGTCTGTTCTGGTTCCCACTCGAAATCCATAACACGATTCGTTACTAAAGAATCATAATACGTAGTTCTCATAGTATACATATTAAATCCTTCCTCTGTATTCTTCCAGGATTTAACTTTTACATTCAATTGATTATAAATGTTGGAAGTATCATGTGCTTGAAACAACTCTCTATAATGTTCTCGGACAAGTTGTGGCATCTCATACTGTTCTTTAGAATCTTCAATAATAAGATTCAATTTTCTAAACATTGCTTCCTGTATTACCGGAAATCTTACTTCGGAACAATCTTTTTTTCTTTTCCTGTTAATATACTCCAAAGATTTTCCTGCCGGATTTTGATATGTAATTAGTTCATTAGAAATTTTACCATCTTCATATTCGATTTCCGGATACATTTTACATAATTTCTCGTAATTTTCTTCTAACTTTACCGAATCTTCTATATGATTCATAAGTGCCTGCTGAATTATCTTTGCTATAGTTTGGACAAAAGCCACTGCAACCATTGCAAAAAATATAGTCCAATCTAAAATTTCTAATTTCATAATTTTTTGATGATTATACAAAATTAATGTTATAAATATAATCACATACAGACATACACTAATGCCATCTTGTTTTAATAATGTATATAAACTTCTTTTTCCCCAATTTATTATCTTTTTCAAAAATTGTTCTCCTATTGTAAAGTGCCTGAATCTGTTTCGCTTTCACTATAAATATATTTCTTCTCTTGTCCCCCAATCAGTAATATTCAAAATGAATTTATATAAATACTTATTTATGCTAATAGTATAGAAACTGACAACAAAAAAAATGCTATTATATCTAAAAACACCGCACTCTTAAAGAACTTATACTTTCGGCTAACAATATCCGAATTATACACTATCTCATTAGATAAATCTAATTGATATTTAGTAGGCTGATATTTATTTTCACCAAAATGTATCTTACATATTTGCTGTACATAAGCATCTCCAGAATATTCTTTTATATCTTCAAAAAATATTAGATTCTTTTCATCAGCTTCCTTTTTTTCATTTTTAGAAAAAATATATTTTTTCCTTTCCACTTTATTTCCTAGCGAACCGCTTCGGAAAATATCATGACCTTAAGATTTTCTTAATGGGGTCTGACCTCTTCAGTCAATGTAAAATAGTTCCATTTATTTCTCTCTTCAATTCATCTACCAATGATGCTGATTTTGTAAGTTCTTGATTATTTAAATCCGTTACGTATTTGTCAATGATTTTTATAAGCTTATTTACTTCTTTTGTTAACTCTCTTGTATCATCGGCACATTGAAGAATTCTATCACATAAATCTTCTATTTTATTGGCATTTAAAGCTGGAATTTTACCCTTTGCAAAATCATATTTCATAAGCATAAGGATATGGAATCTATATTTTCTATACTGAGCTGGGAGCATTTTATTTCTAAATAAATACTCCAATCTGTACAATACGTATGTACATGTATAATATGGAATCATTTTATGTTCTAAGGAAAACAATCCATTTATAGATTTAACTAATTTTCCATAATATCTACTTGCTAAATGTGGATTATCAAAAAACATGGCAGCAGCTGCCTTAATTTGCATACTTATACTTACAATTCTCACCTTTTCTATATTAGTTACTGCATTGTACTGTTTTGATCTTCTTTCATAATATAACTTTTTATTTCCCGTATAAGTATTATAGTATGCTTCTAATTTTCTATGGAACTCATTTAGTGCCATTAATTGTTCATCTGTTACTTCTGTTTGTCTGTTTGTTGCTTTTATAATTCTATTTACAGTCTCCTCATCTTCTGTCTCAATAATTTTTACCGGAATTTGTAATACGGATTCATTTTTTAGCCGATTATAATATAAAACATGACTTGTTTGGCAACCATTCACTATTTGATAGCCTGTTAATGTAAATTTATTTCTCACCGATGTAAGTTGTTTACAAATTATTGTCACTCCATTATTAAGTAATACAAATTTTTCCGGTTCATTATTTATCGATTCTGCAATCTCCAAATTAACACTATTCTCTCCTTGATAATCTCTCACATTATCATAAAAAACACTTTTTTGTAATTCCTCATTATCATCAATAATCAACTTTAAATATTCCTTGCAATCCAAATACCCCAAATATGATTGTTTAACTTTTTCTATATCTGGTAATAAAATTTTATTTTCAAAATTGATTTCTTTTTCTACAACATCTATTGTATTCCGATAAAATTTTTGAATAAGATCTGCATCAACAGGTATAAATTTTACATCTGAAAAAATATTCTGTTCCACTAAGTCTTTAACAATCTTATTCTTTCTAGATACACAATTGGAATCTTCAACCCATTTTCCTGTCGTTACATAATATAAATAGCATTTAGGTTTTATTTTCAAGTGAATAGATTTTCTAAAAATATAATCTGATATTTCTATTTTTTCTTTTATAAATTGATTTAATGGTAAATCTGTTGTTTCATTTTCAAAAAAATTTAATACTCCATTACCAAAAGTTCCTATTTCTCCACTTGAAAATTTCGCCGATGTTTTTGCTTGAACAAATATAAAACTCAAATCCGATATTTTTTTATTTAATTCAATTAAATCGTCTATTTCTTCCTTTGTATTAATCAAAGTTCCATTTGCTATTATCGCAATACCATCTATCCCACAATCGCCACCTGCTCCAGTTACCAAATCAGAAACATCAAATTGTTCTGGATATTGTTGTGCTGTTGTGCAATATGTTGCAAACATCTCAAATTGTTTATGTTCATCTTTCTCTTCTATTTCATTAGATTTCATAAAATCTTCCATATAGCTTCTTACAATTTTATCCATTCTAGTACCTCTATTTCTCAAACAAATTGCTTTTCCTAATTCATCTGTATACAATATAATTTCATTGTTTTATGATTCTCTTTATTCAAATGATTCCTTACACCAAACCTATTGACTCTATTACATATGATTATCCAGATACTTGTAATTTACTGCTTACATTTTCTCTATTGTCATTTGACATACTATTTTTCTTAATAGCATGTATCTACTTTCTATTTTTCTTTTCAAAAATACCTTTTACAACCTCAATTGTTAATTTTTCTCTTAACACCAGTAACACACCCCCATATATAGCGAAAAATGTACATCCTGAACTTATTAGTACACTAAAGTTACTCCATTTAACTTGAGTAAACCATATACATACTACTGTACTAGTAACAACTGCAATTAAAATTTTTATATAAGAAATTCCTTTAAAATATTGCCCTATATCATTCCGTAAAGCAAATGCTTGAAAACATACAACAACCAATTCTGCTACCACAGTACCTATAGCTGCTCCTGCTGATGCATATCTAGGTATTAAAAGAGCATTAATTATTAAATCAACTGCTGCTCCTGCGATTTCTGAATATAATACTATTTTTTCTTTTCCTAAAGGAATAAGCATTTGAATTCCTAATATATTACTAACACCTATAAATATTAATGTAGGCATTATAATTTGCATTGGTAAAATTGAACCACCAAATTCTTTTCCAGACAAGAAAAAAATTCCCGCTTTCGCGAACATAATGAAATAAACTGTTAATGGACAAGATACTAAAAACACAAAATTAAGAGCCTTTTTATTTATTCTTTTAAATTCTGACATATTTCCTTGCTTTATATAATAGGATGCTCTCGGTAATAAAACTGCTCCTAACGACGTAACTAAACTTACCAAAATGCTTTTGATTTTTACTGCTGTATTATAATACCCAACATCTTCATCCGTTTTCATAAATCCAAGCATTACCGTATCCAAATTAGTATATATAGTTGTTGCACATGACATAGCAAAAAAAACTAATACAGGCTTGATGTGCCTTCGAATATTATATTTACCAACAAATTTCAAATCAATATATTTATGAACATTAATAAAATTACATATATTGGAAGCAGATGCTGCAAATATAGAAATTGCACCATATATAACATAATCTTCTTGTTCATGAACTAACAAAAACATTGCCAAAATAGCTATTATTTTAAATATGATTGAACGTATCGTAATATAAGTGTATTGCTCTAATGCTTGATATAACCAATTCATACCAATTGCAGTTAATATAATTGTAAAGCTAATAACAATATATAAAGTCCGTTCTTGTCTCAATCGAGGGACTGTAACAATCAAAACTCCTAAAATAATATACGATATTAATCCCATTAATATATTTAAAAATAATAGTTCATGTGCAGTTCGTGTTAGTTCTTTTCTATTGTCTCTTACTTGTGCACATATTCTAATTCCATAAACTGGTATTCCAAGTTGTGCAAACATATTAAAATATTGAACAAATGATGTTGCAAATGAAATTTTTCCCGATCCAACTGGTAATAATATTCTTGATATATATGGAAACGTTATTAATGGAAAAATAAAAGATGACATCGTTAATAACGCATTCATCAAAAAGTTAATTCTTAAAGATTTGTTTTTCATATTATTATGTAATTCTTCTCTCTATTTCAATTCTAACTCACACATTTGCAAAGCTGCAGCAATCGTAGCATCCATATCATAATATTTATACTCTCCAAGACGTCCACCAAAAGTCACATTACTTTCTTTTTCTGCAAGTTTCTTATATTTCCTATAAAGTACACTATTCTTCTCATCATTCACTGGATAATATGGCTCATCCCCTAATTTCCATTCCGAACTATACTCTCGACTAATTATAGTCTTAGGAATATCATTTCCTTCAGAATCCTTACCAAATTCAAACCACTTATGCTCAATAATGCGTGTCCACGGTGTTTCCTCATCTGTATAATTTACAGCTGCATTCCCTTGAAAATTGGACTGATTCAATAACTCTGTCTCAAATCTTACAGATCTATATTCTAATGTTCCAAGTTTATATCCATAGTATGCATCTATTGGTCCAGTATAAATTATCTTTTCTGCCAACTTGTCTAATTCTTCTTTATTCTCCAAATATTCTGTATTAAGTCGTATCTCAATTCCCTTCAAAAGATTATCAACCATTTTCGTATAACCTCCGACTGGTATTCCCTGATATAAAGCATTAAAATAATTATTATCAAATGTAAATCTTACTGGAAGTCTTTTTATAATAAATGCCGGAAGTTCAGCGCAGGAACGCCCCCATTGCTTTTCTGTATATCCTTTTATTAATTTTTCATAGATATCACGTCCAACCAATGAAATTGCCTGTTCTTCTAAATTATGTGGTGCCCTAGAAATTTCTTTTTTTTGTTCTTCAATTTTTATCCTTGCTTCTTCTGGAGTAACTACTCCCCACATTTTATTAAATGTGTACATATTAAAAGGAAGTGAATACAGTTCTCCCTTATAATTTGCCACCGGAGAATTAGTAAATCGATTAAACTCTGCAAACTTTGTAATATAATTCCAAACCTTCTTATCATTAGTGTGGAAAATATGTGCACCGTATTTATGTACATGAATCTTCTCTATCTCCTCTGTATATACATTACCCGCAATATTCGAACGCTTATCAATTACAAGAACTGTTTTTCCTGCTTTTTTTGCTTCATGTGCAAATACGGCACCGTACAGTCCAGCACCAACCACCAAATAATCGTATTTCATATTTCTTTCTCCTAAAACCAATATTTATTAATTGAACTTTTTCTGTGCTCGTTTGGCTAACATTTTATAAAACAAAAAATGAGTTTTTCTTAATATATTTATACTTTTTACATCACAAGAATACATTTGATCATATTGTTCTTTAATCAATTTATCAAAATCAATTATTTCTTTTTTGTGCTCCTTATCTGGATTTAAATATAGATATATCATATACTGCATAGTAATCATTTCTGCAAGCCTTTTTTTAAACATTATGTTTAAGGTATCAACAATCTTCTCATCTTGAACATAATCTAATAATGTTACTAAGACCTTTTTATGTTCTTTATAATGTTTTCTCAACCCCTCTATGCTCATACTTTGACCTGATCTTGCTACTCTGTACTGATATACTTCAATATTTGAAAATAATATTGTTTTTATATGGCTCATACCTTTTATAATATATTCTACATCTGTGTAAAAACAATGTTCTAAAATTTTTACATCTTTTTTTAGCACATCTGTCTTAAATGTACAACTATGCATATTCAACGGAATATTTTGGCTTAATTCATTAACGTTATATGATACATTCTTTTTATATCCAGTAATATTTCCATTCTTTTCTACTACACTATTATTCCCATCTCTAAATGTTGTAAAGGGAGTATAAATTAAATCAACATCGCTATTTTTTAATAATTCTAAATATTTTTCTAATGAAGTATTTAAAAAATAATCATCTCCATCTAATTGTTTGAAATATTTTCCAGTAGCATGCTCTATTCCATAATTTACAGTAGAACCCCATCCACCATTTTTTTTATGAATAAGCCTGAAAGTATCCGGATACTCATCAGCATATTTTTTAGCAATCTTCATGGTGTTATCTGTTCCACCATCATCAATTATGAATATTTCCAAATCATCTACTATTTTTTTGTTATAGAATGGCATTAAACATTCTTCAATATATTTTTCAACATTGTATGCAGCAATACTAACTGTTAAAACTTTTTTCATTTCTAGTCTCTCCTGTTTTTAATGAACTTTATTTATATTAACCTTTTACCATTTTCTTAAAACTAATAAGTAACCTCCCTAAGGATACACTAAAACAAAATATAGAAGCTAAATGTTTTTCACTAAATGGGATAAAATAAGCTTCTTTTAAATCTTTTAATGTCTCTTTAAGTGTTTTTAAATAATAATTCTGATGTTCCATATTTTTATATTCATAATATCCCATTTCATACAATGAAAAAAAAGCCATATTCCCTAATTGCGCTTTCGCCATATGCCCTAATTCTCCTGATATTTTCATAGCATCACACGAAATTTCATTCCACACTTTAATACAATCCTTTCGAATAGGCTTATAACTTCCTCCTCCAGAAGCACTATTATTGTGCAAAACAACATGATACAGAATTTCCGGTGATATAACCATTGCATTTATATCCAAAATATTTTTCCACAAAAACAATGCATCTTCACCATATTTTATTGACACATCCAGTTTCTTATTTTTAATAAGTTCCTTTTTTAACAATTTATTTACTAATGATCCATTAATCTGCTTATGTACCAAAAATTTCTGTAATGCACACTCTCTATTCCAGACTTCTGTTGTCACTCCTGTAAAAAATTCACCATGATCGTACTGACAACATGAAATATCCGCATTATATTCATTCAAATTGTGCACAAGTTTCTCTATCATTTGAGGTTCAATCCAATCATCTGAATCTACGAATAATACATACTCTCCCTTAGTTCTTTCTAACCCCATGTTTCTTGCAGCTGATACACCTGCATTATCTTGTGAGTATAAATGAAATCTTCCATCTTTTTCTACATAATTATTTGCCACAGTTTTTGATTCATCAGTTGATCCATCATTAATCATAATAACTTCTATGTCTGAATATGTTTGATTGCAAATACTCTCCAAACATTTACTTAAATATTTTTCTGTATTATAAATTGGAACAATTATAGATACCATCACAAACTCCTTTTATAAATCGAAATAATGCACACACACCTTCCAAAATTTTCTCATAAATAATCGCACCGACCAAACTGAGAATAACAAGCCATACAAACATAAGTGATGACCATGAAACTACTTTTAATATTGGTTGAAACCATTCACATACATACGTCGAGAAAAATACTGCATGAAAAAACCACATTTGTGTCGAATATTTTCCCAGAACACTTAAGCCTCTTTGCAGCATTACACAATTTACTTTTTCAAACAGATTAACAACACAACAAATTATAATTGGCACATAAAAAACATCTAACGAAAAACCAGCAATAATTTTTATTACAATTCTAATTGCAAACACCATAACAATTCCCACTATACATACAACTAGATTATTCATGTACCGTATCCTTTTTGATTTTTCAATTATTTTATTTTCTGCTAACCAATATCCAATTAAGAAACAAGGAAAATACATGAAACAATTAGCTAAATCTTGAACAAATATATTTGTTTCGTAAAAAGGCACTATATGCATTATCACTTCAAAAGCATAAGGTATAATCATTATAAGCATAAAATTGATGAATGCGTTATACCGAAATATTTTACTTCTCCATAATATTGGCATGAGCAACATACAAAATATATAAAAATAAACATACCAAGCAAACCAGTTCAAATTAGGCGATAATCCAAACATCTGGACAACTAGCTTCCATGGTGTTATTTTCCACCCCCCCTGCAAAGCTGCTGGGATAAAAAGTGTAAACAACGAAATCCAATAAATTTTAAGCAATCCCCATATTTTCTTTAACCCATATCTGATAGTCTTTTCTTTTGTAAAATAATAACCATATCCAGAAAGTACTGCATAAATAGCCACGCAAATTTTACACGCATAGCCAAATAATGTAACTAAATATGGTAAATCACTAAAAGGAATTACAATAAAATGGTGCGCAATCATAATTAAAATTGCAATTCCCTTTATCATCTGTGTTGTCTTTTTATCCATCACTTATCCCCTCTTAGTTAAATCGATATGTTCTATAATAATAAGCACCACTTTTCTCTGCTGCTTCCAATCCAACCTCTGAATCTTCAAAAATAAGCGTCTCTGATGACTTTACATTAAAATAATCCATGGCTTTCAAAAATCCTTCTGGATTTGGCTTCGATTTAGTAATATCATCATGTGTCAAAATTAAATCAAATAAATCAACTAATCCAAATTGATTAAGAATATCATAACAGTTTTCCTTAGAAGCCGTTGTTACAACAGCTGTCTTGTATTCTTTACGCATCAAACGGATTATATCTACTAAGCCAGTATTAAGTACCGCCTTATTCAGATGTTTCTTATATGCATTCTTTTTTACCTTATGCATTGTCTCCAAGATATCTCGGTCATTCGTAGTAATCTGCGGTAAAAAATCCATATAATGACGTCCATTACAAAATTCACAATAATATTTATAATCCATCTCATACCCATAAGGTGCTATTGCATCTTTATAAGCATGATAATTTACATCTTTTGTATCAAATAATGTTCCATCTAAATCAACAATTACTAATTTCATAAACTTTCCTCTATAATAATTTATTTAATATATAAGTATTCTTTTTCACAATGCATAATCCTAACGCACCTGATATCAAAATTGTAAGTAAATATGTTGGTGTCTCCGAAAATCCTATCTTTTGAAAAATAAGTATAAAACAAATATGACTAAAATAAATAAACGCGGCTATCTTAGAGCAATAATTCGCAACTTTTTTATTACCAATATGCGGGTGTTTTATTGAATATAACATAAGTATTAGAATCAATGGATATGTTGTTAAACAAAGTGTTGTATTATTCATCCAATCAAAAAACTGAAGTACAATCACTTCAATTATATATACTGCTCCAATAATTACTACCCAAATCTCACATCGTTCATATAACTGAGAAAGTAATGCACTTTTCTTCCATTTCTTTATTCCATAACCTAACATAAAAAATGGTACTACAAGAAATAACCATTGAGACTGCATATTAACATTTTGATTTATTAACCCAATCGTACGTTGTACAAATGAATTTTTGAAGAAAAGTTTTCCATAACCAAACATCGCTATCCCTATCAAAAGAAATACAAAGCTTAATCGATATACATATTTAGTTACATTATTAACTTTTTTCAAACACCACAGCAACAATATTGTATATATAATTGCAAGCATATACCATAAATGATAAAATCCTGTAAACAAATATACTTTTACCATATGCCATACTATGCCCCCTATTTTATTATCTAAAACAAGTTCATATATAAAATAAAGGATACTCCATATAGTATATGTTTCAACATATTTTCTTAAAGTTAAAGAATATTTTTCTGTTTTCTCATTTAAAAAGAAGTAATATCCTGCCACTGTAGCAAAAAAAGGAACTCCTAATCGTGACAAAATCTGCGACGGAATATAGCTTGCTATTGCACTATATTCTGCAAGCACATTGCAATGAAGAGCAACAATCAAAAGTGCCATCAATAGACGCAATATATCTATCGTGTAGTTTCTCTCTTGAATCATAATATTACTCCCTTCCTATAATTCAATAACTTTTCTTTCTAAAGCCTCTTCCGATACTATGATTTCTTTTGTCTCCGAGTATGGACAGCCATATATTATCTTTATAAATTTTAGTCCTGCTTCTTGCAACAGCTTCAATGCCGAAATCTTATACTCCTCATTTTCAACTGTATATCCAATGAATGAAGCACCTCTTTTCTGTAGAACCGCTAATTTGTTTCTATTTTGTTCAGACAGTGTTCTAGCTTCTCCAAGAATATGATCCAAATCAATAAAAAATAAGGTATAATCTCTCTGCATGTCCTTCCAGAGTCTTTCATCTCCCCAATTTTCGTATTCCTGTGTAGCAATATAATGAAATACACGCCCTGAATATCCAATAAGATATGAAATTATATGACTGATATACAACTTTGAAATGGGATAACTCACATCATTTAGTTTTCTAAACGCTTTCACATAATCTTCTGCTTTACTAAAACCATATAATCCAAGACATATCACATCTGAACGGACCTTTTTTTCAATAATATCTAACAAGTTTCCTTGCTCATTCAAAATTAAAAAACTCTTGTTTCGCAAATTGTGAATATCTCGTTCCCATGTATTCAAATCAAGTCCTGCAACAAAATTTCCCTGTGGGGCATTCGCTATCTTAAGGTAATTATCCACATCCTTTACGACAACAGATCCTGTTATATTTGCTTTTTGAATAGCTATATATACTGTTTCTGCAGGTCCGGATGTCATATTTTTTAAAATAATAATTTCAATCGGGTACTTTTTTAACTCTTCCCTAATCAAAGTATCCGCGTGATATTTCTCTATATCCTCTTTCAGAAGAAGTATCAAAATCTTCTCATATTCTTCCGAAAAAATCCCCTCTATGCTACGTTCAATCAATAATTTTCCTTGAGGATGTCTATGTAAATATTGCGGTAGCTCATTTACTATTCTTCTTCCCAAACATGGAACTATCAAAGTACTCATTACACACCCTCCTGAGATTGTTCTTCCATCATTTTTATCTTATTTAAAACAATTCTTGTTTTTTCATTTAAGAAATTATAAGTTAATTCATCTTTCGTATAAGGATATATACGAATCAATTTTTGAAGAAGAGCATAATATATTTCAACTAAATAGCTTGGATCAATTTTTCTAATCTCATCCAATAATAAATCTCGAAATACAATTAATCTTAATACTGTATTCATGCTAACATCATTCTGAAAGCGATATGACCACATGACCTGAACATCCTGTAGTAACGTACCAATATCCAAAAACCATGAATCATAAAATGAATCCAAAAAATCAATAAAGTATAAACGATCATTTCTAATAATAATATTCTCTAAAGTCATATCCCCATGGCACTGCGAAGGAGTCAACTTACTCCAATCATGCATTTCCAGCAAACCTAATGCCTCGTCTACAACTTCATTGTCTCCAGATAATTTTTCATGAAGGTCTGATAGCTTTTTATTAAATACATCCGACACCATTTTCTTTTCATCCTCAGAAATAACAGCTTTTTGGGGCGGAACAAGACTACTTACCAGTGCTTCTACTAGTCCTTTTACTTTTCCGATTTCCATGGTCTTTATATACTCAGCAAGCGTAACTCCCTGAACATACTCCATATCAAAGAAAAATAATCCATCTTCTGTATATCCCTGATTAAATACTTTTGGTGATTTTATCGGCTCGCCTGAAAATTCTGCTTGCTTTTCACTTTGTTTTTTTAATCGATCATTATATTCCTGATTTTTGGAAATTTTACGAACATATACATTTCCGTCATCTTCTTCTATTAAATAAATCTGACATCCAGAATGTCCACCCAAATTATATTTATTCACTTTTTTCTCCCTATAGCATTCAGTCTAACTCATTTATTCCATCAATTTAAAATATTTTGATTCTTGTGCCATATCATATTCCAGGGGTGTTCCAAAAGGAACATGAAAATCAACCGTATAATTTTTTACACTTAATCCCTTTTGACACATAACATTATAAATGCCACTTACAAAAAACTCACTATAGTTGCAATTTTGTAAGTATTCGTCTGCCATTTTCCGAAACATTCGGGCATTTCGAACCATATATGCACCACAAATAGCATTATTACTTACTACTTTCTTTTCTACAGTCCCAATCACTTTTCCATTTTCATATTTGATATAACTAAACTGTGGTTGATCTGATTCAAAAGTAAGCAACGCTCCATCATAATCCCATGTTTCTGTATTCATATCCTTTGCAAAAGAATTACATAAAAACATATGATCACAATCATTAAACAAAATAGGCTGATCATCCTGGATATTTTTCAATCCTGCCAAACAAGTTATAACCGGACCTGATTTTACTTCTTCAAAATCAACAGCCTCTATTTTTGCATTCGGAAAATAATTCAATATTACTTTATCAATCTGAAACTCTTGAATATGTTGCTTTAACACTACAAATGTAATATCTGCAACATCTACCTCTTTTTCAATAGATCGTGTTGCCCAATATAAAAATGGCTTTCCTTTAATTTCAATTAACGGTTTTGGCATTACAAAACCATTCTTAAAAAAGCGAGAGCCTGCGCCCCCCATTGGCATAATTAAATGTAATTTATTTTGTTTCATTATTTTTCTTCCTTCTGTGTAAGCCATATTTTCTGCTGTTCAATTAAATCATGCATTAATTTTTCTGCCACAACTTCTCCATTAAAATACGTACGTACATATTCGCATCCTGTATTAGCAATTTTTTCCAATTCTTCTTGATTTTCATCTTTTTGATAATACTCAATTTTAGCTCTTAAGTCTTCTTTTGAACCGTCATAAGCAATAAAATGTACACCTGGAATTAATCCCCAATCCCTATATGCCGGCGAATCTACACCTAAATATGCACAACCACATGCCATACCTTCTACGAATCCAATACCTGGAATTCCTAATATTTCTTCTCCAACAATACACATCTTATAACTATTGAACGCTTCAACCATATCAAATGAATAATATTTTTTTTGTTTTCCTGTAAATAATCGATTATATACTTTCTTGTATATCTTTATTAATGGGAAATCATTACTTTTAACTGTTTTTCCTGCATTATCCTCCAAATAATCACTACTTGTACAATAAATTGTATTTTTAAAATATTCCGGATTATCTTTTATTTGCTTACGTGATGGTTGATCACAAGAATCACCATAGGTATCCAAAAACTCCTTATGCGTCTTATATGTAATAGTTCCTGTTGCAAATGCCATATTTTTTCGTTTTTTAAATGGAACCTTATTTTTAAATCTTTCCGCATATACAAACGGATGTGTCACCCAAGGCTTATCAATATGATAATATCTTCTATATAACTCACAATTCTTCTGTAAGTCCACCTCTCCAAAAAGACAACTTACATTTGCTTTTTTTATGATTTCATCCTCTTCTGCTCGTCCATGAAAATGCAACATACTCAATGCTTTAAATGCATCTACTCTCGACATTCCTCTATAATTATCGGAACATATATTATAGAGAATCACCAAATCATCTGGGCGAATTTCTGAAGCACTTTTGAGTATTGTAATATTCTTTGAATCTATACCATTCACATTCATTGTCATTTTATTTTCTAAAAATCGAAAATTATTTAGTGCTTTCATCAACACCTCATTATCATTTCTGAGTGTTGAAAACCCTCTATCGTTAATATAATTGCACACTTCATACTCTGGATGCTCTAAAAGATATTTTAATAAATATCCATGTTTTATAGCCGCTGAAAATTTAAAAATATAAACCGAAGCTGCTTTCACCAACATCCAGTCTGAATGTAAATTTACAAAAACTACTCTCATTTCATTACTCCCTACCATCTTTTCAAAATAATGTTTCCATCTGACTAACCATATTTTGTATGGTGTATTCGTTTAATAAGTTTTCTTGAATTTCCATCTTAATGCTGCCATCTAAAATCCGATTTGCCTGATTTGCCCAATTTACTGCCGGTTGTTTAATTGAGTAAAAATAGCATCCACCACAATCAACCATTTTAGGAACTGTATCTGACACTAAACAAGGTAGATTTGCTGCCTGTGCTTCAATCAACACAATACCTAATCCTTCAAATAAACTTGGGAACAAAAATAAATCGCTAATCTGCATTAGTTCAGGTACATCATCCCGAGACCCTAAAAAATGTACATATTCTAAAACCTCTTCTTCAAGCAAATATTGTTTTAAGACATTCTCCATTTCACCAATTCCAACCCAAATCAAGTCACAATCATTTCTAATTTTGCAGAGTTCTACAAAACTCTGTGCAATCAACATCGGATTTTTCTGAGGTGATAATCTACCCACAGTTAAAATATGTTTCTTCTTTTTAAGGCTTAATTCCCGCTCTTTTTTTTCTTTATCAATTCCACATTTAAATGGTTGCATATCAATACCATTATTAATCACAATCGCTTTGGAATCCTTTTTCCATTTATCTCTAAACAGGAAGTTTAAAGCTTGTTCTGAGCATCCCGCATGTCTATTAGAAAATTTCCAACACATCCAACGCATTACTCCCTGATACGTAGAAACCATTATATTTTTCTCACCAGCTGCTTCTCTTTCTTGCATAGAATTATGTGAATGACATATTCGTACTGGAACACCTGCTAGCCATGCTATAAATAAATTGGGGCCATTAAATAAATCAATATTGGTTTGAAAAATATCTGGCCTTTCTTTGCATAAATATTTGTATAATCGATACAAGTGTTTTAATCTGCCTTGTATTCCCTTACCAGTAATTCCCCATGTTCGGACTGTTTTTGCTCCCGCCGCAATTACTTCTGGTTCTCTTTCTGCCAACCAATTATCACTTATTGATAAAACAACCGTAATATCATACTTATTTTTATCCAAACCTTTAACAAGATTTACTACAAATGTATCTGTTCCGCCTCGCCAAAGTCCATTACTTAAAATACATAATTTTTTCTTCATCATATTTCCTTTTAATAAGTATTCTGTTTTCGTTTATGAATGTACATGTATACTTTTTCTGGAATTATCCCCTTTATAAAATGCTTTGCAAAATCCATAACAACATATCTATACATATACCATGGATATTCAAACAGCTGAAATCCCTTGTAAGTTACATAAACCCCATTCATTCGAGATTTTAACCCTCTACGTTTATAAGCATTTTTATCGTCCCTCATTTTATATAGGGGCTCATCCAGATTATGTCCTCTATATCCCTTTGCATATAATTTATACCATAAATTCACATCTTCAAAACGAAGCATTCTTTTATCTATTGTATATCCACCGACACTCATATATGCCTCTCTTCGAATCATACATGGTGCATGGCAATGAACTGGACTATTATGAATGAAATCCTTCTTTTGTGGATTAGCAATTTGAGTACTATATCCCCAATCACCATTTTCATCAAAAAATATCATAGGAGTACTTACAATAGCCATCTCTGGATGTGTTTCTAAATAACTAATCTCTTTTTCGAACCTTGTCGGTAATGAAATATCATCTCCGTCCATACGTGCAACATACTCGCCTGTTGCTACCTCTAGGCACCTGTTTAAGGTATAATTTAATCCTTTATTCTGTTCATTTTTTAATACAAGTATTTTATCTTTATATCTTTCTTTATATTTTAAAGCTTTCTTATATGTATCATCTGCCGAACCGTCATCACACATAATAAGCTCCCAATTTTTGTATGTCTGTTTTATAATAGAATCAATTGCTTCATCTAATGTTGATGAACAATTATATATTCCCATTATCACAGAAATTTTCTTATTTTCCATTTAATTCCTCTTTATTATAATTTTCTCAGTACCATAATAGCTAACAGCATAAAATAGACCGCTATAGCCAATTTCAATTTGCAACACATAAAAAACATTTTCCATATAATGGGCATATGCTTAATGTTTAATTGTTTGCACGCTTTTTGATATTGTGGTGATTTCAAATATTTTTTCACTTTTTTATATCTCCACAAATGAGATTTTTTGCCATTTCCAACTTCATTCATGCCTATTCCGATAATGCTAAGCGCAACTCTATTCATAAATGCTTTTTGATACTTTTTTTCTAAATTCTTTTCATTAAGAACTTTTTTCATTTCTTTAAATAAAATTGACCATTTTTTCTCAAGATTTTCTCTATAAGAATTTGTTATAGATGTATTTATTTTTCTATAATGATAATAGCATTTATCAAGATATACCATAGAACCGCAATCAAACAAAGCATACATATTAAAAAGTGTATCTTCTGATGATCCAACAACCCTATTATCAAAATACTTCCCCTTTCTTGCAATTTCAGATTTATATAACTTCATACAGCATGATACTATATTATCCATTCGCTCTGGATGCGAAAGTTCTTCATCTGATAATCCAAATAATCTTCGATATACCTTATCTTCAGCTTCTTTTTTTGAAAAATACACTGTGTTATCTAACACATGCATTGGTACAGAATTATTATTAAATTCTTTCACATATGAAAACATAACGCAATCTATCAATGGATTTTTTTCTACTTCATTAACACAATCTTGTACGGTTTGTATATCAATCCAGTCATCACCATCAACAATCATAATATAGTCACCCGTGGCATGATTAATTCCTGCTTCTCTTGCTGAGCTAAGCCCACCATTTTTTTTATGAATAATTTCAATTCTTTTATCTTGCTGTGCAAACTCGTCACAAATACTACCACTTTTATCAGTAGAACCATCATCTACTAAAATAATTTGTATATTACGATAGGTTTGAGTAATCAAACTCTTCACACAATCTATAATATACTTTTCTACATTGTATACGGGTACTATAATACTGACTTTTATTTTTTTTTCCATCCTTAAATTAACCCCCATACAAAATGTGTTTGATAATAATAAAACATGCAGTAACATGGAATCATTACTATATATACAATCTTCCTAGTTCTACTCTCAAATATATTATTAATTAACCATGGTAATAATACGCCATTTGCATATAAAGTACAATAAATAGGTAATCTACCCACATAAATTCCAGACGTGAACATTCCAATAATATAAAGCAATGTTGCAACAACACTCATATTACATAAAATATTTAATGTGTTATCATCATAATCTCGAATAATCCTGTATCCTAATAGTGATAATATTGTTGGGACAGAATATACTAATACCCTAAAGATATTTACTCCATCATTACCACTTGTCTGCCAATCCGTTATAGCACCACTATATTCTGTTTCTGATAATAACTCGTTTACTACGGGTACTGCCTGTTCAAGATACACTAGTAATAAAATAACGGCAATTGACACCAAGACTGTTTTTCTATTAAATGCTTTTCCCTGCACTATAAAAATAATAGGAATCATCAATAACGCTGATGTATGAATTGTCCCAGCAATCAAAATTACTATGCATATTTTTAAATATTTTTTTTCAAAAATCCAGTCAGAAAATAACAATATCAATGTCACAGCTATAAACTGTCTAATTCCATTTTGCATCCATGAAAGATAATCTCCAGTAGTAACAAATATAAAAATTGAAATCCACAAATCCAATGAATATTTTCTGTAAAGTCGTATTAGCGAATACATCTGAAACGCAGCCACAATAAAGAAAAAAACTTCCGCATTATTGCCTAAAATTTTTGTTCCTAAATATACAAGTACTTGATATCCTGGTCCTTTAGCTCCATTTTTAATTATTTCTATAAGATCATGAAAACTCCAATTTATGATTCTATATTCTATCTTATACCCCTGATCACCAAATGTCGTTCGAAAAGCTGCACTAAGTACTATTGGTAAAACTAACATAATACAATAAAATATGTTTGAACTTTTATTTAAAGTATTACTATAGTTCCTTCTATCTTTTTGTTCTTTGAATTTATAAACTCCGCCTAATAAAATTACCCATATCAAAATAAATATATACTGATTCATTTTCTATTCTCTTTCATATATTTTCATCATCATTTTCATAATTTTATGTACATCAAAATTCATTATCATCTGACAATTATCTTTACCAAAATTTTTGTATGTTTCTCCCTCAACTAATGCTTTTAAACTTTCACAAAAACTTACTTCATCATTAGCATCACATAAATATCCATTTATTCCATCTTCAATCAAATCCACATTACCACGAATTCTGCTAACCACACATGGAAGTCCTGCTGCCATTGCCTCCATAAGTGCTACTGATAACCCCTCTCTAAAAGACGGAAATGCGAAAATATCCGCTGTATTAAGTAATTCTATAATATCCGTCCGATATCCCAAAAGACGTAAATTTACATCTAACTCTTTTGCCAGTTCATCAAGATACTGTTCTTTATCGCCTTTTCCAGCAATAAAATAATGAATATCAGGATTTTTTAACTTTGAAATTGCTCTTACCACAACTTCATGATTTTTATTCTGATTTAATTCTCCAACCGACAAAATCATAATATCTTTATCTTTTAATCCTAATTCTGCTTTTTTCTCTGCCACATTGAAATTAGGAATACTGAATTTTTTCGTATCAATACCTACACCGGGAACATATTCTACTTGGTTTGCTTTCATATGCTTTTTTGCAAAAGCGTAATCTTCTTTATTAATTGTTATTAAAACATCAGTAAAACTTGAGCATATTCTCTCTATAGGATAGAAAATCAACCAATTTTTCTTTGGTGCACCTTTATAAAAATGAAAACCATGTGCAGTATATATAACTTTCATACCTTTCTTTCTCTCACTAATAGCCGCAACCCTTGCTACGACAGAACCTATTGGCGAGTGACAATGCATAAGTGTATACCCATTTTCTGTATACAGTTTTTTTATAAATTTGATAGAATCAATAATATCCTTTATATCCGTAACTTTTCTCGGAATCGGCACATGGTATGTAGTTACATTATTTTTCTTTAATTTATCAATTAATTCACTGATTCTTTCATCAGATATCGTGTTTCCTTCTTTACAATTACATGCCACATCCACATCATATCCATTTTCCAGCAACAACTCAATATTCTGCATATTGAACTGATCAATCATAGACGCCACTGACGCAACAATTAATGCTTTAGGCTTTTTTTTTTGAATATTTCCTTCTGTTTTTTCTACACTTTCCTTTAAATCGACCATTCTATAATCAATTCCTTCATATTCTGACATATCCTGGCTATATGCATTATTTCCAAATGCTTTATTAACCAATTCTCCTATTTTTCCTGGAATCTTACCACCAATCCATACAGCAGGTGCTAACATCTTTAAACTTATAATCTTCTTTCCAGAAACTTTTGCAATTTCATGAACCATATCAGAAGTTTTTGTCCATTCTACATTTTGAGGAATAAGTACTACAGATTCATTTGTAATTTCTTTAATTAGCATGATCTGACATAAAAATTCACACAAATTATCAATATGAAGCATGGATCTTTCATTAGTTACTTCAGGAAATATTGGTAATTTTTTTGCCAGCTTTGCCAATATAGGATAATTTCCTTTACTTCCTTTTCCATAAATCATTGGTGGTCTAAGTACAATAACTTTAAAATTCGCATCTGCTAACTCACGTACGCCTACATCAGCCTGTAATTTAGAATCTCCATAAAAATTAGCTGGATGTGGGACAGTATTCTTGTCTATAATCTTTCTCTTTCCATATGGTGCAGAATCTCCATACACAATCATAGATGACATGAATATAAATTCTTTTACGCCTTCTTCTTTTGCTTTTCTTGCAACTTCAATGGAAAGATCTGTATTTACAGCATAATATTTTTGTTTAACTTCTTCAGATACATTTCCAACGTCTGCATGTGCTATTCCTGCAACATGATAAACAATATCATATGCTGAAAAATCTTTTTTTCTCCACTCAGGATCTAACATATCAAGTGTATCTATTTCAAAATTTTTCTCGTAATTTTCTTCTGCAAATACCTGAAAACTTTCACCTATATATGAGTTTGCACCTGTAATCAAAACTTTTTTCTTAGAAGTAAGATCTATTTCAACCGGTTCGCCAAAGCCTATGTTTCCAATTAATTCTTGATTGTTTATTTTCTCTGTATTTGAATATTCAGCCTTTTTCATCTCCCCAGTTCCACCTTCCACAACGGAATCATCGTGTGCAAAAACGCCTACGCTGCCAAGGAAACATTTTATATCCATCAATAGCCCTAATTTTTCAACATACTCTCCATCCAGTTTTGCTTTCACTGGAATTTCCAATTCATCTCTTCCATTAATTTGTGCCCAACCAGTAAGACCTGGCTTCACATCATTGGCATTATATTTATCTCTTTCTGCCGTTAATATATCCTGATTCCAAAGTCCCGGTCTCGGACCGATTACTGACATATTTCCAATGAAAATATCCCAGATCTGTGGAAGTTCATCTAAGCTGTGTGCTCTTAAGAATTTTCCCACTCTTGTAATATACTGTTCCGGATTATCCAACATATGTGTCGGTACATCATGTGGTGTACACATCTTCATACTTCTGAATTTATGTAATTTGAAATATTTCTTGTTTTGTCCCATTCTTTTCTGTGTAAAGAGCACCGGTCCCGGATCATCAATTATAATCGCAAGTGATATTCCCAGATATACAGGTGAAAGAACAACTAAACCACCAAAAGAGAGCACGACATCTATGGCTCTCTTGAAGTATTTTTCATATATTCCCGGTTTGTAATCAGACAATCCAACAGATTCCAGATGTCCGCATACTCCATCTGCATTTTCCATGTCACTATCATCTTTTACAAAGATGACCTTATGACCTTCCAGTGGATTTTTTTCTTCTGGAACATTTTCATATACAGAATTATTCTTTTTTACTTTTGCAATTACATTCAGACCTCCAAAAGCAACTCCTGCTGCTCCCGCCGTGATACCTATTATTTTAGTAAGCTTTTTCTTGTCCATATACTCCAACGCTCCATTTATCTTTCTTTTCTTAGAATACTGCTACTTTCATTCCTTTTTTCTTATGTTCTTGTTCTTTCTTTTCTTTCAGTGAAGCGACTTTCTTATTCACTTCTTCTGGTTTTTTGAATGTTGGAACAACTTTTCTGAGTGTTTCTTTTGCCACTTGATCATCGCCTGTATCGCAGGCATCTTTCAGCATGTCTAACTTCCTCTGAATCTCCTCGGCACTCAGTGGTGTATCTCTCTCCACGAAAATCATGCTGTTATCTGTCTTGTCCAGTTCTTCCGTCTTTACAAGAAGTTCCTCATAAAGTTTTTCTCCCGGTCTTAATCCTGTTTCAATAATTTCAATCCCCTGTACTCCTGACAGGCGAATCATATTCTCTGCAAGATCAAGAATTTTAACAGGTTGTCCCATATCCAGAACAAATAACTCACCATTATTTGCAAGTGCTCCGCTTTGAAGAACTAACTGTGAAGCTTCCGGGATTGTCATAAAGTAACGAATAATCCTTTTATCTGTTATAGTGACCGGACCGCCATTAGCAATCTGACGCTTGAATAACGGAATTACGGATCCGGCACTTCCAAGTACGTTTCCAAATCGTGTTGCACTGTATTTTACACGTCCGTGAGTGCTTGCGCTCTGCACGATCATTTCACACATACGCTTTGTGGCTCCCATAACATTTGTCGGATTCACAGCTTTATCTGTTGACACCATCATAAAGCGCTCTGCGTCATACTGCTCGCACAGTTCTACCAGATTTTTTGTTCCAAATACATTGTTGTAAATTGCCTCTACACAGTTATGTTCCATCAATGGCACATGTTTATGTGCCGCTGCGTTAATGACAATCTGTGGCTGATGTCTCTCAAAGACTTTCTCCAATGCCTTTTTATGGGTAATGGAACAGATCTCGATCTGCAGATCCAATTTTTCCCCGTAAACGATTTTCAACTCCTGCTGTACATCATACGCACCATTTTCATAAATATCTAAAATGATAATCTTCTTTGGATGCATTTTTGCGAGCTGGCGGCACAGTTCGGAACCGATAGAGCCTCCTCCTCCGGTAATCAGCACGACTTTATCTTTATAATAAGCATTGGTGCGCTCATCAGACACTACCAACTGCTTGCGGAACAACAACTCTTCGATGTCGAATTCTCGCATATGACGCTTTCCGCCAGGGGAATATGTAGTCGGATAATCATATACCTTCAGCTTATATCCTGCATTTTTATAATACTCGTACAGTGCTTTTCGCTTGTCTGCTGCCATGGACGGAATCGCAAAGACAATCTCCTGCACTTTGAGTTCCCCCAGTCTGGCAAGTGTTGCTTCATCTTCCGACCATACCGGAATTCCGTGAATTTCTCTTCCTACCTTTGTCTCACTTGTATCAATGAAACAGCGTGGTACATAGGAAGAGCTTTCGTTATTCAGAAGTTCTTCTGCAAAGCTGACTCCTACACGTCCGGCACCGATAATTGCAATCTTTATCTTTTGGACTTCTTTGACATTTTCCGCTTTCACACCAGCAACAATATCTAAGACCTTCGCCCAGAATCTTCCTTTTCTCGTCTCCTGATTGCCACATTTATATGCATAGCGGTACATCATTCGCAGAGTCAACGCCCCTAACAGGTTCAGGCAGCTCAGACAGAGCAATCTTGCAAATGTAATCTTCTCCACCGGAAGACTCAGTTCCAGACCCAGGTATAATATAAATGCGACAGCATCTGTACACAACATTTTTACATAGCACTGGATCCCGCCATATCTCCATATCTGCCCATATATATTTCCAATCAGGCGGACCGCAAATATACTGACAAATGATATGCCGGTCTGCTGCATCACTCCTATGTTCGTTAACTGATCCGGCCCCCGGTATAATATAAGCAGTAGCAGTGCAACTGCTATGTAAATGAGTAAATCATACATTACAAGCATCCATCGTATGTATCTTTTTTTCTTACCAATATTTCTCATGATAACCTCACATTTCACAGAAGCATCTTGCATGCTCCTGACTTTCCCTTTATATATCCTTTAGAGTTCAATACTCTTATGAAAATTTTGTATTTTCATAAGATAACTAACAAAATTTTCATAACAATATTTAATTCTTTGTTTTATTTTTTGTCTAATTAATGTCATTCTTTTTTTGCCGACAAAAGGAAGTCGCTTATAAGCGTAATATATCTTTCGCTCAATTGCGACTTCCCTCCTCTTATAACTATTGATTATGCATTTCTTTTGCGTACTACGATAGCGGCTGCACCGAGAAGTACAATGGCTGTCACACCGAATCCAGCCCATGCATTGCTTGTCTCAACACCTGTCTTTGGTGATGTTCCGGCTGTATTGTTTACCGCCTGTGCAGCGTCTACATTTGCAATTACTGCAACTGGTGAAAGGTCATTGAACTTCACTTCAATTTCTTTGCTGTTAAGGTCCACACTATCCGGTGTGATGATCTCCCATTTCTGGTTTGCGATACTGTAGTGAAGCACCTGTACATCTGTCATGCCTTTTGCCAGTGTAGATACAGAGATTTTCTGTACAATGTACTGCTTTCCGTCTGCTGATTTGATACCACCGTTGATTGGAAGCAGATCCATGATTGGTGTGATCAGTGTCTTGCCTTCTAACTGTGCTGCAATGTCCGGTGCTGTCTTCGCAAGATCAGCCAATGTCTTCTTTCCGGCATTAATATCACGGATCAGCTGCGCTACATCTTCATTGCCAATTCCAGCAAGGATACTGTCATTCATCTCTCTCAGCTCATAGGCTGGACTTGCACTACCTGTCAGAGCCATTCCGGTTGTCTTGCTTGCTGCTGATACACTCATTACCTGCATTGCAAACAGTGCAACAAGCATAATCAAGCTAATTACTTTTTTCTTCATTTTCATAATTCATACACTCCTTTAAATTATTTTTGAATTATTATTTTCATTGTTCTATAGATACTAGTACTGCTTGTACCAGATATCGTTTATCATTCATACCTGCATAGCAGGTCGATAGTGTGATGATCTTGTCCTGTGATGTTACATTTGCCGATGTATCAATGTTGGACTTCATATCACGGATTCCACAGACCATATCCAAATATGCCTGGAAGATTTCGGGATTCGTAAAGTCAATGCTCTGTAGCAGATGCCGGTTATCAAACAGGTATGCCGCGAAAATCTGATAATGTAGTATCTTATCCGGCATATAGACGATGACCTCCCGATTCTCATCGAAAAAACTCCGGTCCATGTATTGGTGAAGCCCGTCGAACATGGAACCATTAGCCATACCATGTCCATATAGAACCGTATTTGGATCTTCGAATGTCTTCGAATTATAATCTTCGGTGAAAATCGCTCCGGCTTTGTCTTCCTCTTTTTCGACACTGTGATCCAGATAATATGTATTGTCTATATCACTTTGTACTACTGGATAGTCGATAATGGTTCCCGGAACTTTGATCCATGCATAAATGTCTGGATTCATGCTCTGAAGCTGTGCGAAGTCAATAGGAATGTCAACGGGTGCCTTATCTGAAGCATCTGTATCATCGTTGTTTTCTACCGCGACTTTCTTTCTTAGTTTTTCATATTCATCTCCTGCATTCTTTTGGTCAAAATACAGGTAGATGCTGACTGCCGCGCAGATAACCCCTGCTACGGCAAGGATTCCCGCTACGATGTATTTCTTTTTCATAGTCCGGTCTCCTTTACTTCACTTCCTGATAGAAGGTCTCCATGATTTTTTCATAGAGGGCATTGTCATTAACATGGTATTCATCATATGATGCACCTTGTGTTCCTTCTCCGGGAATCGTCCACTTTGTATAGTCTTCGTCTTTTGCAACGGTCTCAAATAAGCTGAGCAGACGGTCTTCGCTAACATTTGTCACCGTATACGGCTCTAGTGCTGAATACAAGCTTGCTGCAAATGCTGTATTATGTTCGTAGCATTCTCTTGCTTTTTGAGAAAACGCGTCTAAGTATACTTGTTGTCTTACCATTCGATTTATAGCGCTCTGGCTAACATTTACATCTCTTGCTCTTACAAATGTTTCGCTATTTTCTGCTGTCAATGTAACTTCTGCACCTTCTGCAAATTCCGGATAAGAAGCCTCAAGGCTGTCATCCGGGACAGTGACTGTGACACCCCCGACTGTACTTGTAAGTACCGGTATTCCATCCATGTTCAGGGAAAGATAACCTTGAATCGGCAGCCCATACATCAAGTTTGATACTGCTGTCTGTGTTAATTTACAGCTTTTTTGTCCACCGTCTCCATATCCATAAGAAAGACTGATATGATCGACCGCTTTGCCAAGGCTTTTGCCCTGGACATCGTAACTTTCCACTTCTGTCATTGTATCTCTTGGTATGGAAATCAATGTAACTTTTTCTGTCTTGCGGTTCACCGACAATAAAAAGATTGCATCTGCCTGCCCCGCTTCAGTGCTTCCAACCTGTGTCTCCACTGGTTCTTTTTTATCTACTCCAATCATCAGATAATTACTGATATTCTTATTATACCGCCATTTTTTTCCCTGCCATGTAATGATGTTACTTTCATCTGCCGAGGTTTCGGTGCTTTCTTGACGTTTCGCATCCTGGTGTTCCTTATACCAGATTCCACCAATTCCAAGAACCATGATACCAGCTATTACTGCTGTGATGATTCCGGTGCGTCTTGCGTGTCTGCCTGACTTTGGTCTTCTGTCTGGCTCTGGTCTTCCGCCTGACTCTGGTCTTCTGCCTGACTCTGGTCTTCTGTCTGACTCTGATCTTCTGTCCATGATTCTTCATTCTCCGATTTTTCTGACTGTAACTGCTCTGTTGCCATCTGATTTAACTCTTTCGAGGTCTTTGCTTCCTGCCGATGGTTCATGATAAGAAATGCTGCAAGAATCAGGAATAATGCTACACATGCAAGTAAAAGCACAAGATTTCTGATTTTCGGATTTCCTTTTTTTCGTCTCATGTTTTCACAACCTGTTCCTTTATTCTAGTATGTTTTGTAATATTTCCCGTAATTATAGTAGGAATAATATTTTTCTTTCTTGATGTCTACTTTGTTGAGTACTGCTCCAAGGATATGCGTACCACTCTTTTCCAACTGTTTCTTTGTCTTCTGTACTGCACGGTATCCGACGCTTCCGCTCTCGATTACGATTACAGCACCATCACACACACGTCCAACAACTGCAGCATCCACTACATTTGCCATTGGAGGAGTATCTATAAATACGTAATCATAACGCTGCTTCAGTTCAGCCATAAGTTTACCAAACATCTTCCCTTCTAATAATTCAGAAGGATTCGGCGCTACCGGTCCTGCAAAAATCATATCCAGATTCGCGTAATTCGTTCCATATAATACTTCTCTGACCGGAACCTGACCACTCAGGTACTGGGACAAGCCTTTAATCTCGCCCTCTATTCCATACCGGCGAATAAAAGCTGATTTACGAATATCCGCATCCAGAAGCAATGTCTTCTTTCCTGCATTTCCCATCTCTTTTGCAAGCTGGAATACAATATCACTTTTTCCTTCATTCGGGAAGCTACTTGTCACCAGAATCGTCTTTACATCAATTCCGGCAAACTGAATATTCGTACGAAGTGTCTTTATTGCTTCTTCATATAAATAATTCTCTTTTCGTAAGTCTGTTAATTCCACTCGGAGCTTCGCTTTTGATTCTTTCTTTCCTGCCGAAGTTCTTGGCTGTATATTCCTTGCAGAACCAGCTCTGAATGTTCCGTTAGTTGCTGCCATGCTGTCCTGAATCTGCTCGTTTTGACTTCTTTCTTGTTCCATTAATATAATCCTTTCTATCTGGGATCACACTGAGTGATGATATGCCCAAATATTTTTCAATATCTTCTTCTGTCTTAATTGTGTCATCTAAAAGTGACTGTAAAATTACAACACCGGCACATAATACCATACCAGCAAGAACTCCCATCATAGCCATCTTGGACATACCGGCGTTTGACCTTGATGTCGGGATCTCACCTTTCTCTATAATCTTAGGTGGGGTTACCTCCATCTGCTCTCCGATATATTCAGAAGACACCTCTGCCAATTTGTCTGCAATTTCTTTCGCTTTCTTAGCATCACCATATTGGACAGACAATTGCAGAATACGTGTTCCAGATGGATTATTAATTGAAACTGCACCTTTCAGCGCTTTGTAATCTATGTTCAGTCCCAGTTCATCTACGACCTCGCTCAGAACCGGACGGCTTGTGATCAATACAGAATAATCACTTGTAAGCTGTGATCCCAACTGAAGACTTGAGCTTAAAGAAACCTCTTTCGGCATAACCAGTACCATTGAAGTTGAAGTGTAGACAGGCTTCACCATGAATGCTGCATAAGCACATGCAAGTACGCCGAATAAAAGTCCGACTCCTAAAATCGCCAGTATCTTCGACTTCAACACGTAGAAAATCTCTATTAAGTCAATTTGCATCTCATCATTTTCATATTTTCGTTCCATTTAACTCTATCCTTTGTTTCTTATTTACTTTTTCTCATCGAGCCGCGGTCATCCAGGATTCTCCTCGCATTCCCTTGTACCAATGCCCATATATATTCTTCATCCAGATTCTTTTGCATCCACTTTTCCGCATGCTCCGTCTCCGGACTCCGCTCGCCACTATTGTGCATATCCGTTCCCAGATAATGCACGCATCTGTTCTTCAATTGCTTCTTGCACCACTGCGCTGTATTATTGTTCCAGCTTCCTCCAACAGAGCTGTAATTCATCTGAATTCTGGCACCAGCTTCAATCAGTTCATCTAGCCTTCCTTCTTCACGTAATACATGATATCGCTCTACATGCGCCAATATCGGTATATACCCTGTGGTCTGCATCTGCCGTACCGCACTGTAAATTTTAGAATACGGCGTTCCCGGCATAAACTCCAACAGAATGTATCTGCTATCTGCCAGTGTAAGAAGCTTTCCTTCTTTCAATAACTGCCTTGTATCTACCGAGTACATAATCTCCTGTCCGGGGAAAACCGGAAGCCGGATTCCAAGCCGCTGATACGCCTGAATCCTGAACTTCTTGATCAGGATCCGAATCTCCTCCACACGCTCCGTCGATGCGTTCTGCACTGACCCATGCGGAGTTACAATCATTCCAACAAAATCCTGCTTCAACGCCATGCGAAGCATAGTCAACGTCTCTTTCGGATTTGCAGATCCATCATCTATACCAGGTAGTATGTGACAGTGCATATCTATCTTTTTCATCTCTACTCCTGTATATGTATTGTATATAAATTCACTTATTTTTTATAGCACAAATACCACCTGATACTTTTGACTTGTATACAAGGTGGGAAAATTATCAATCTGCATTATCACTATTTCATGCACTACAAAAATAGCATTTAATTAGTCTTATTTCTTGACTACCTTTTATTACTGATTAAGACTACCATGTTTTGACAATATTTGCAATAGACAAAAGCTGTCAATTTCTGTTTGGGGACGGGGTTTTTTTGAAAAAAACCCGTCCCCAAACAGACTTCTACCTGTCCCTTTTGAATTGTGTGTATTTTTACTTTTCCTTTTTTGTGGTGATTTTCGGTTTTTCTAACCTGTCCCTTTTTGGAATTGTGGAATGTTTTTGTACAATTTGTTCTTTTACGCACTTTTAACATAAGAAGAAAGCGCAAATCTTTTTCTTGATTTGCGCTTTCTTCTTATTCTTCCACTTCGGTTTCTTCCAGCAGGTTCTCCATGCTTTTCAAGCTGATGTACAGGGTTGATGTGTTATGAAGTAGTGCTGATACGGTTGGCTGGAGGATTCCGGTGACGCCGAGTATGATGAGGGCGGTGTTGAATCCTACGATGTTGCGGTAATTTTTGTGAATTCGTTTCATTAATTTATTACTGATCAGCTTCAGTGTTACGATCTCGCTCAAGTCGTCGCCGCTCATGGTCACGTCTGCGATTTCGCGGGCGATCTCTGCGCCGTCGCTGATTGCGATTCCGATGTCTGCTGCGGACAGTGCCGGTGAATCGTTGATTCCGTCTCCGATCATGATGACTTTTCGTCCGGCGGCTTTTTCCTGCTCTACGAAGTTTGCCTTGTCTTCCGGCAATACTTCCGAGTAATATACGTCCACGCCTACTCGTTTGGCGATTGCTTTTGCGGTGCGGTCGCTGTCTCCGGTCATCATGACTACTTTGCTGATGCCTGCTGCCTTCAGATTTTTGATGATCTGTGGTGCTTCTTCTCTCAGCGGGTCTTCGATGCAGATGACTGCTGCCAGTTTTCCTTCGATTGCCATGTACAAATGTGAGTATTCGGATGGCAGTTCTTGGAATTTTTCTTCCATTCCTTCTGGAATCTGGCTCTCTTCATCTTCGAATACGAAATGATAGCTTCCAACGACAACTTTTTGGTCATTGATTTTGGAGGAAATGCCGTGTGCCACGATGTACTCTACTTTTGAGTGGAACTCTTCATGGATAAGCCCTTTGTCCTGTGCTGCATTTACAACTGCTTTTGCCATGGAGTGTGGAAAATGTTCTTCCAGGCAGGCACCGATTCTCAGCAATTCGTCTGGTGTCTTATCGCAGAATGGTACGACATCTACGACTGTCGGCTGTGCTTTTGTCAGTGTTCCTGTCTTGTCAAATACGATGGTGTCTGCTTCTGCCATTGCTTCCAGATATTTTCCGCCTTTGACTGTGACGTTGTAGCTGCTTGCCTCACGGATTGCGGACAATACGGAAATCGGCATAGCTAGTTTCAGTGCGCATGAAAAATCTACCATCAATACAGCCAGTGCTTTTGTTACATTTCTTGTAAGAAGATAGGTAAGACCTGTTCCTGCCAATGTGTATGGAACGAGTTTATCCGCCAAATGTTCTGCCTTGCTTTCCAGTCCGGATTTGAGTTTCTCGGATTCTTCGATCATCGTCACGATTTTCTCAAATTTACTTGATCCATTTGCCTCTCTTACACGTATAGTAAGCTCGCCTTCTTCTACAACCGTTCCGGCATACACTTCTCCATTTTCTATCTTGCGTACTGCCACGGACTCTCCAGTCAAAGACGCCTGGTTGACCATTGCCTCGCCTTCCACAACTGTTCCGTCAAATGGAATTACATTTCCCATGTGGATGCGTACCATATCGCCGCTCTTTACAGATGAAAATGGTACTAATACTTCCTGACCGTCGCTGACAAGCCATACTTTGCTGATGTTCAGTGACATGCTTCTTGCCAGGTCACCAACGGATTTCTTGTGTGTCCACTCTTCCAGTATTTCGCCGATTCCAAGCAGGAACATGACGGATCCTGCAGTTGCGATATCTCCGCGGAACATAGATACTCCGATTGCGGTCGCATCCAGTACCGGAACTTCAATCTTGCCTTTTGCCAGTGTACGCACACCCATCCAAAGATATTTCACAGATTTTACTGCTGTGATACATGCTCTGACCGAATATGGCAAAAATAATTTATTTCCATAATGATAGATTACAGTTTCAACTAACTTATCCCAATATTCCTGATTCAGTTCGCGTCCGGAATTCTGTGCATAATTTTCCGGAATGTCAACTTCCTCATAACGGAATGTTTGAAGCAGTTTGATTACTTTCTCTCTGTCGCCTTTGTAACAGATTGTAAAATCTCCCGTGCGGTTCTGTACTTTTGCAGATGTAATCATATCCTGGGATTCCAGATAATATTGCATCCGGTCTGCCTGCTCAAATGTCATTCTGTACTGTACAGCGTGGGCACGGATCCTGCCTTTAATCTCATGCTTGATTACAAATTTCATGTATATTTTCCTTCTTTCCCTGCTTTCTTCCTTCCCTGCTTACCTCGCAGTGATTCGCTCGCAGTGATTCGCTTGCTGTGGTTCACTTGCTGTTGATTCTCCTACAGCTTACCTCGCAGTGATTCGCTCGCAGTGGTTCGCTTGCAGTGATTCGCTTGCTGTGGTTCGCTTGCTGTTGATTCTCTTACAACTTGTCAAGACACCTGCAGTCTTAACCACAGGTGTCCTGATTTTTCCTTACATTTTTATAATTATCACAATAAATTTTATGCTAGTTCTCCTTGAACTACTCGGCTGTCTTACTTTGCTGTCTTACTTACCTGTCTTACTTTGCTGTCTTACTTTGCTGTCTTACTTACCTGTCTTATCTGCGTTCTTACTCGGCTGTCTCTTCCGCAAAATCTGTCTCATCAGCTTCTGCTGCTTCCTCTGCTTCTTCGGCCTCTTCTGCTGCTACTGCCTCTGCGTACTCCTGCTCTTCTTTTGCTGCTCTGTCTTCGTTGATCTGCTGTGCTTCTGCATATACGTCCTCTGCATTTTCCTGAATTGTAGCTGCTGTCTTAAGCACGCACTCTTTTGCTCTTAAAACTGCTGCTGTACAGTTTGTGTATAATTTTTTCGCGTCCTTGCTGGACAGAACTTTGATTCCTGCAGTTCCGAATAATACTCCTGCTGCAAAGATTCCTGTCTTCTTTCCATCTACTTTTTTTAAGCCTTTTAAAATGTTTGACATCTTTTGTCTCCTGCCTTTCTTTCTACTTCTAGGTTCTTATATGATGTTAGTATATGTGATATGTACTTTTTGGTTCAGTACTATATCATCACTTTGAATTCACTAAATTGTAACGCATTTGTTTTTTCATTTCCACTTCTTTTTCCTTATTGATAATTATTGCTCACTTGAGTCGGCTTATTGATTTTCGTTCTCATTATAACTGAAATTGAATATCATTACGCACGAATTATCTGTCTTTTTCTTCCTCATCCATATCCATTTCATCTATATACATTCTAAGTCCTACTGTGCTTGTGACTGGCAGGGAAAATATAATTGTTTTTTCTTTGCTGGCAAGTCCTGTCTGCTCCATCATGGCTTTCATGATTGCATTTTTCTGTTTCTTTCTTGTGACGATCAATATGATTTCTTTTTCTGCCGCCAGTGATACGCCAAGAAATTTTTCTGCTGTTTCCATGCCGGTTCCTTTCGCATGAATCACGGTTCCGCCTCCGGCTCCTACACTTCTCGCCACGTCCATCACGGTGTCGATGCACCCCTGATTGGCAATTGCTACTAATAATTCATATTCTGTATCTTTCAAAGTGGACTCCTCCTCCCGTTCAAATTTCTCGCTCTGTATCAGGAAATGTAATGTTTTTTCTCCGCCGATGCTGCTGAGTGGCACGATAAATGCAATTCCGGTTCCTGGCACATCGATCTGCATCTTTACAATCATTTCCCGCCTTAGTTTCTTCCACGTTTCTTCTGTTACCACCGATAGAATTACGACCTTTTCTGATTCCTCCAATCCGAAATAGTCCAACATCTCACTATTTGCGGTTCCACGTCCCAATGTTGTAAAGAAAACCATATGCTCATTTTTCTTATAAAATTCTTCAAATTTCTTCTTTCGGTTCCTGTCTGTAATCGTCACCATCATATATAATCTACTCATAAATTATCTCCGAACTTTCTAATTTTCTTAAACATTTTCCATCTTCACTAATATGCGCCTTGTAAAAATCTCCATCCCTGTTTACAACTCAATGATTTCTTGATTGTCTACATTGTCTAGATTTTCTATGCATACTTTTATACTTGTGTAATCTTTTGCTGCTTGTTTTTCTTTCATCTGTTCCTGAATCTGATAGATCAGTCCAAGGATTTGAATTGTTATAAGCGGCGTCATTGCTACCATAGCTACCACTCCAAACGCATCTGTCACAACATTTCCACCTAGCGCCTCGCATGCTCCCATTGAAAATGGCAGTAAAAATGTTGCTGTCATCGGTCCGGATGCTACGCCTCCTGAGTCAAATGCGATTGCTGTGAATATTTTGGGCACGAAAAATGTTAATCCAAGGGCTACTGCGTATCCTGGGAGCAGAAACCATAAAATCGAAATGCCGGTAAGCACCCGCACCATTGCCAGTCCCAGAGAGAATGCGACTCCGATGGACAGACTCATTCCCATTGCTTTTGCGGAAATGGCTCCGGAAGTCAGTTCTTCTACCTGTTCCGTTAATACATATACTGCTGGTTCCGCTTTTACGATAAAGTAACCGATCAGCATACCGATCGGCACGATGATCCATGGATAGGAAAGCCCCGCAATCACTTGACCCAGATAATTACCTGCCGGCATAAATCCCACATTTACCCCTGTCAGGAAAAGTACAAGACCTATGTATGTATAAATGATTCCTATAATAATTTTTACCAATGTCTTTTTGTGAAGATGTAATGATACAATCTGAAAAATGAAGAAAAATAAAATAATTGGCAGTAAAGAGATCAGCATTTCTTTCATATAATAAGGAAGCCCTTCTTGAAAAAGCTGCCACATTTCTACTGAATTATCGGTCTTCACAATCATTGTCTGTTCGTATCCACTTTCCCCTGGGTGGTAAAGTAAGCCAAGCAGCAATACTGCCAGAATTGGTCCGACTGAACACAATGCGACCAGACCAAAGCTATCATTTTCCGCATGTTTATCACTTCGCACTGCTGAAAATCCGATTCCTAACGCCATAATAAATGGTACTGTCATAGGTCCTGTTGTTACTCCGCCTGAATCAAATGCCACTGTCAGAAAATCTTGTGGAACAATGCTTGCCAAAATGAATATAATCGGGTACAAAATTAAAAGCATATGTGCCAGTGGAATTCCAAATAACATTCGAAGTACTGCGGCTACAAGAAATATTCCAACTCCTGTTGCTACTGCAATAATCAGCGTGTAATTGGGAATGGATGGAACTTGTTCAGCCAATACTTGAAGATCCGGTTCTGATATGGTGATGATAAAGCCAAGGATAAAACACAGCACTATCACTACACTTATCTTTCTTGTATTGGTCAGTTTCGTTCCTATTCGTTCTCCCATAGGAGTCATCGCCATCTCCGCACCAAGTGTAAAGAACATCATTCCGATGATCAGGAGAACCGCACCAACAACAAAAGTCATCAGGACGCTGTTTGGAATGGGCGCAATGCTAAAGCATAACACCAGCACAATGCCTATGATCGGCAACACAGCTCCTAATGACTCTTTTAGTTTTTCCAGTAAATTTTTTTGATATAATTGTAATCCCATAAACGCCTTTCTTCTATATTTAATATGTATTATTTAATATGTATCCTTTAATAAAGTACCTTTTCGAACACTATTTTAATGAACTTAGGACTCGCTTAACGACCTTGGGACTCGCCCCAGCATCTTTTAATTATTTTAACATAAATGTGGTTGTTTTTTGAAGCTTTAAAGACGTTAATATTATGCTAAGTTTTTAACAACTTGGCATAGGGTTTTGTATAATAAGAAATGCAATCCTGATTATACAAAAAACCTGTAAGTATTATACTTACAGGTTTTAGCTCCCCGAGTAGGGTTCGAACCTACGACCCTTCGGTTAACAGCCGAATGCTCTACCACTGAGCTATCGAGGAATATTAAACATTGAAGTATACCTTCAAAACTGCATACAAAGAATCATCCTTTTCCTATCACCTTGCTTGGTTATGCCCTCGACCTATTAGTAACAGTCAGCTCCATGTGTTACCACACTT
>OHAU01000629.1_pt1 | contig 48326 bp, 46 predicted proteins | sample 1577181 | NCBI WGS metagenome assembly OHAU01 (sample SAMEA3541472, study PRJEB24748) | human gut metagenome | biome: human gut; feature: human-associated habitat; material: faeces | place: China | collected 2012 | reverse complement strand
GTTAGTACGACTGGGCAGTTACAAGCCCATGACCTTTAGGTCGTGGGTAGTTGACTTTAATGAACAGCATAGACTTCTGGGCAATCCCCTTATTACCCAAAAAAATTTAAATACTAATTTCATCTGCAGCCAAAGAACAGAAAACCAGAAATTTAATAAAACAGAAAATGTGATGTCGGAGCGAGTAAAAATGCCGAGCAGGCATTTTCTACGTTGCGACTATCTTCACATTTTCTGTTTTATTAAATTTCTGGTTTTCGTTTCCTTAGCCTCATAAATTAGTATTAAAAAAGCAAGGAAAAGTACTTGACAAAAATATTTGTGTCGTATATAATAGCCAACTGTAAAGCAAAACTACTTTACATGACATGAGGTGAGAGACTATTGGATAGAATAGTAGAGAAGTCATTACTTTTTGATTTTTATGGTGAATTGCTGACACAGCACCAGAAAGATGTTTATGGTGAATACATTCAGAATGATTTATCTCCAACAGAGATTGCATCAATTCGAGGAATCAGCCGGCAGGGTGCGCATGATTTGATTAAGAGATGTGAGAAGATTCTTACAGATTACGAGAATCGTCTTCATCTGGTAGAGCATTTTCAAAAAGTAAAGAAGACAGTAGCTTCCATTCATACATGTGCAGAAGAGATTGCGGAGTGTGATGATAAGTCCGTTGTCAGAGAGAAGATTGCACAGATTGCAGAACTGTCCAGTAAGATACTGGAAGAGTATTAAGAGCAGGGAGATTTTGTTATGGCATTTGAGAGCCTTACGGATAAATTACAGAATGTTTTTAAGAATTTAAGAAGCAAGGGCCGTCTGACAGAAGCTGACGTAAAGGAAGCGATGAAGGAAGTAAAGAGAGCCTTGTTGGAAGCGGATGTTAACTTCCGTGTAGTAAAATCCTTTGTCAAGACAGTAACTGACAGAGCGATAGGACAGGATGTTCTGACTGGACTTAATCCAGGCCAGATGGTAATAAAGATTGTAAAAGAAGAGATGGAATCCTTAATGGGTTCCGAGATGACAGAACTGGTAATTAAGCCGGGGAATGAGATAACCGTTTTTCTTATGGCAGGTCTTCAGGGTGCAGGTAAGACAACAACCTGTGCAAAGATTGCCGGACAGCTCAAGAAGAAGGGGAAAAAGCCTTTATTAGTTGCCTGTGACGTATATCGTCCGGCAGCAATCAAGCAGTTGGAAGTGAATGGTGCAAAGCAGGGAGTACCTGTGTTTACTATGGGAGATAAGCAGAATCCTGTAGACATTGCCAAGGCTTCTATCGAGCATGCCAGAGAGAATGACAATAATATTGTTATTTTGGATACTGCGGGTCGTCTTCATGTAGATGAGTCTATGATGGAGGAGCTGCAGAATATAAAAGCGAACGTTGATGTGACACAGACTGTATTAGTTGTAGATGCTATGACAGGTCAGGATGCAGTGAATGTAGCGAAGACTTTTGAAGAGAAGGTTGGCATCGACGGAGTCATCTTAACTAAGCTTGACGGTGATACCAGAGGTGGTGCGGCACTTTCTATCCGCGCGGTAACAGGTAAGCCGATATTATATGTGGGTATGGGTGAGAAACTCGAAGATTTACAGCAGTTTTATCCAGACCGAATGACAAGCCGTATTCTTGGAATGGGAGATGTATTTACTCTTATTGAGAAGGCGGAGAATGCAGTAGATGAGGAAGAAGCAAGAAAGTTAGAGCAGAAGCTTCGAAAAGCAGAGTTTGGCTTTGATGATTTTCTTTCCCAGATGCAGCAGATTAAGAAGATGGGTGGTCTTACAGATATCCTTTCGATGATTCCAGGTGTAGGAAGCCAGCTTAAGAATGTAGACATAGATGATGGAGCGATGGACAGCATTGAAGCAATCATTTATTCTATGACACCGGAAGAGAGAGCAAACCCAAGTATTTTGAACCCTTCCAGGAAGAAGAGAATTGCAACAGGAGCTGGTGTAAAGCTTCAGGATGTGAATAAGCTTTGTAAACAGTTTGAACAGTCACGTAAGATGATGAAGCAGATGAATGGAATGATGGGAAAGGGTGGCCGCAGAAAAGGCGGATTTAACCTTGGTGGAATGAAGCTTCCATTTTAAATATAAATTTAAAAAGTTTAATTAACGATGGTATCCGGGTAACCGGTTCCAATATAGATGAATGAATTATACACAAATATTATGAAAGAGGTGAATCACATGGCAGTAAAAATGAGATTAAAAAGAATGGGTAAAAAGAGAAATCCTATCTATAGAATTGTAGTTGCAGATGCAAGATCTCCAAGAGATGGAAGAAACATCGACGAAATCGGTTTATACGATCCTAACCAGGAACCATGCGTAGTTAATATCGATGAAGAAGCAGCTAAAGACTGGCTTTCTAAAGGAGCTCAGCCAACAGACACAGTTGCAAGATTATTAAAGAATGCCGGTATCGAGAAATAATAACTGGAGGCTAATATAATGAAAGAATTAGTAAGAGTTATAGCAGTTTCTCTCGTTGATCATCCGGATGAAGTTGTTGTCACAGAGAAGGAGACAGAGAACTCCATTATCTTAGAATTACATGTTGCTCCAGATGATATGGGCAAAGTAATTGGCAAACAGGGACGTATTGCAAAGGCAATCCGTACTGTTGTAAAGGCAGCGGCATCCCGCGATGATAAAAAAGTGATAGTTGATATCGCACAGTAATAGGCATTTGAAATGTTACCTGTAAATATTTGAGCAGGTAACATTTTTTTCTATACAGAGAAGAATTCAACGGCAGAATGGAGATAATAAGGTATGGAAGATTTATTTCAGATTGGTATTATTACGGGAACACATGGACTGAAAGGTGAAGTCAAAGTTTTTCCAACAACAGATGATAAAGAAAGATTCCTCGACTTAGATACGGTCCTTATTGACACAGGTAAGGAACTAATTGAGAAGAAGGTGCAGTATTGTAAATTTTTCAAACAGTTTGTTTTTGTAAAGTTTGAAGGACTGGATGATATTAATGACGTAGAAAAGTATAAGAGATGTCCTCTTAAAGTTACGAGAGAGAATGCTGTTCCATTAGAAGAGGATGAATACTATGTTGCAGATTTGCTGGGGCTTACAATTGTTGATGAAAGTGGTGTAACGATCGGTGAGCTTGTTGATGTTATAGAGACTGGTGCGAATGACGTATATGAAGTAAAAACATCAGATGGAGGTCATGTACTTCTTCCGGCAATCAAAGATTGTATTCTTGATGTGGATATGGATGAGAAAATTATTTTGGTTCATATGCTGAAAGGGCTGGTGGACTAATGAATTTCCATGTACTCACTCTGTTTCCGGATATGATTGAGGCAGGGCTTCATACGAGTGTAACCGGAAGAGCGTTACAGAATGGATATATTCATCTGAATGCGGTAAATATACGAGATTATTCCAAAGATAAACATAAACATGTGGATGATTATCCTTATGGTGGAGGAGCGGGAATGGTGATGCAGCCGGAACCGATTTATCTTGCGTATGAGGATATTACACAGAATATAGAGAAAAAACCAAGAGTAGTTTATGTGACACCACAGGGAGCTGTTTTTAATCAATCAATGGCAGAAGAGTTTGCTAAAGAAGAAGATCTGATTTTTCTATGTGGACATTACGAAGGGGTCGATGAAAGAATTTTAGAAGAAATCGTAACAGATTATGTATCGATTGGTGATTATGTCCTTACGGGCGGAGAACTGCCGGCAATGGTCATGATCGATGCGGTTTCCCGTCTTGTACCCGGAGTTTTGAATAATGAAGAATCTGCTGAATTTGAGTCGTTCCATGACAATCTTTTAGAGCATCCCCAGTATACAAGACCGGTAGAATTCCATGGGAAAAGGGTTCCGGATGTGCTGTTGTCCGGTCATCATGGCAACGTAGATAAATGGCGGCGGGAACAGTCGTTGAAGAGAACTTTAGAAAGACGGCCAGATTTGTTAGAGCAGGCTGACTTATCTAAAGATGATGAAAAGTATTTAAAAAAGTTAAAAAAAGACTTGCATGATCAGGCATAGTATGGTACACTTAACAAGTTGTGAAAAAAGGTGGTCCGCTTTTACATTTAGGTATTAAGAACACCGAGAATATATAGGAGGTCACACATGAAAGACATTATTAAAAGCATTGAAGATGCACAGTTAAAACCAGAAGTTGATAGTTTCCGCGTTGGAGATACAGTTCGTGTTTCTGCAAAGGTAGTAGAAGGTTCACGTGAGCGTATCCAGGTATTTGAAGGAACTGTTATTAAGAGACAGAACGGTGGAGCAAAAGAAACTTTCACAGTAAGAAAGTTCTCCAATGGTGTTGGTGTTGAGAAGACATGGCCATTACATTCTCCAATCGTTACAAAGATTCAGGTAGTAAGAAAAGGTAAAGTAAGAAGAGCTAAACTTTACTACTTACGTGAGAGAATCGGTAAGAAAGCTAAGGTAAAAGAATTAGTTAAATAGTATCACAAAAATCGGGGCGAGTATTTATACTTGCCCTGTTTTTCCATACAGATTTCCGGGAAACAGGTGAAAACAGATGAAAAATTATCGATATTTAGAAAGAAGAAATTTGATGATCCGCCGAATTGGTCTATGGGTCGGAGAGATTGCAGCAGCAATTCTGTTAGCATTTTTGGTTATTCAGTTTTGTTTTCAGACAGTAACTGTCCATGGGGATTCTATGCAGCCTGCATATTATGATGGAGATACTGTGTTGGTAAATAAACTGGATTATCGATTCGGCAGTCCAAAGAGGCTTGATGCGGTTATTTTAGAGCTTGAGAATGGCTCTACAACACATTATTCCGTAAAGCGGGTTATTGGTCTGCCGGGTGAAACTGTAAAGATAGAGAATGGAAAGATTTATATAAATAATAAAGAACTGAAAGGTTTTTCAGAGGAAGAAATCCTTTCAGCAGGTTTAGCTGCATATGATGTGGCACTGGAAGATGATGAGTATTTTGTGATGGGAGATAACTGTAATAACAGTGAAGATTCAAGAGTATCTAATATTGGAAACATCAAACGTTCACAATTTGTCGGTAAAATAACAGGTACGATTCATAAAGCAAAGAGACAGTAGGAAGAATAGCAGGAGGGAAAGAGATGCATTTTCAGTGGTATCCTGGTCATATGACAAAGGCCAGAAGAATGATGCAGGAGAATATCAAGTTAATTGATATTGTAGTGGAACTGGTAGATGCCAGAGTTCCGCTTAGCAGTAAAAATCCGGACATAGATGAACTGGCAAGGAATAAGTATCGTCTTATTGTGCTAAATAAGGCAGATATGGCAGATGCAAAAACAACGACAGCGTGGCAGAGTTATTTTGAAGCAAAAGGGTTTTTTGTGGCAAAGGTGAACTCACAAAAAGGTGCCGGAATGAAAGAAGTAAAGTCTCTGATAGAAAAGGTCTGTCAGGAAAAAAAGGCAAGAGATAAAAAGAGAGGAATATTAAACCGTCCACTACGTGCGATGGTTGTAGGAATTCCGAATGTAGGAAAGTCTACTTTTATCAATTCTTTTGCAGGCAAAGCCTGTGCGAAGACAGGAAATAAACCAGGTGTTACAAAGGGAAAGCAGTGGATTAAGATTAATAAGAATGTCGAGCTTTTAGATACGCCAGGTATTTTATGGCCGAAATTTGAAGATCAGGCAGTTGGACTTCGACTGGCATTAATCGGTTCTATTAAAGAAGAGATTCTTAATACAACAGAGATGGCAATTGCGTTTATTGATTTCCTGAAGAAAACCTATAAAGGGGTACTGGAAGAAAGATATGCTGTAGATGAGGGCAAAGAGAATTTAGAGATTCTTGAAGAAATTGCAAGAGTGAGAGGATGTCTGATGAAAGGAAATCAGATGGATATTGACAAAGCAGGACGACTTCTTTTAGAGGATTTCCGTTCCTTGCGTCTTGGCAAGTTGTCTTTGGAGGTGCCAGATGAGCAATAAAGAAATTGAAACAGAGAAGAACAGTGAGAAAGAAACGAGTGGGACAAAGGAAAACAGTACTGCAAAAAATATTTTAGGTACGATCGCATACATAGCCGGCGTCTGTATTTTTGTATTTCTTATTTTACATTTTGTAGGACAGAGAACAGTGGTTAATGGAAATTCTATGGATACCACATTGGCAAATGGACAGAATCTGGTTATGGATAAGCTTTCCTATCGTTTTCATGATCCAAAGAGATATGATATTATCATTTTCCCTGGACCAGAAGAAGAAGGAATGCATCCGTATTATATTAAGCGGATTATCGGAATGCCAGGTGAAACCGTCCAGATTAAAGATGGAAAGGTCTATATTAACGATAAAGAGCTAAAGAGTGATGTATATGGCATTACAGATTATATTGATTATCCGGGAATAGCCGAGGAGCCAGTGACATTAGGGAAGGATGAGTATTTCTGTTTAGGGGATAATCGTCCGGTCAGTCAGGATAGCCGTTATGAGATTGTTGGCCCCGTAAAGCGTTCACAGATCGTTGGCAAGGTATGGATAAGAATCTGGCCATTAAATAAGTTTGGAAAAGTTTCTTGATTTGATAAAGTGTCTTAAAAAGTATCTTGAATGGAAGGTGTCTGCGAAATATGGCTAGAAGAGCAAGGAAGAACCAGGAAGTAACACTGGGAAGGCGGCAGCGCAGAAGAAAAGAACAGAGAAGAAAGAACGTGAAAGAAGTGATCGGTACAATACTGTATCTTGTTATTTTATGTACGATAGTATATTTTATACTTCATTATGTAGGACAGAGGACAGTTGTACGAGGAGATTCTATGGATACGACTCTCTCTGATGGACAGAACCTTATCATGGATAAATTATCCTACCGTTTTCATGAACCGGAAAGATATGATATTGTTATTTTTCCGGGACCAGAAGAATATGGAGAACATCCGTATTATATAAAGCGTATCATAGGGCTGCCGGGAGAAACGGTGCAAATAAAAAAGGGCAAGGTTTATATCAATGGAAAGAAGCTAAAAAGCGATATATACGGCATTACGGATTATATCGATGAGGCAGGTGTGGCAAAGAGTGCGCAAAAACTTGGTAAGGATGAGTATTTTTGTTTGGGAGATAACCGTCCTGTCAGTTATGACAGCCGCTATGAGGAGGTCGGTCCGGTACACCGTTCACAAATTATTGGTAAGGTATGGATAAGAATCTGGCCGTTAAATAAGTTTGGAAAGGTTTCTTAAAAAATGAAAAGTATTACTGCTATAAAAGAAGAATTTAAAAATCTTACCCCAGAAGAAATTTCTGCACAGATTGTATTGTATCAGAACGATGAAAGAAAAGGCGTACAGAGTTTTTTACTTTCTCAGAAAAAAAAGGTGGAAAAGTATTATCAGGAAGTAGAGAGAATAGAGAATCTGTGCCGGTTTGAGAAAGAATACAGTCAATATGAGTTTATTTGTGGAATCGATGAAGTGGGCCGGGGACCATTAGCAGGTCCGGTTGTAGCCGGAGCGGTTGTTTTGCCAAAAGAAAGCAGAATCTTATACATTAATGATTCAAAGAAGCTTTCTGCAAAAAAAAGAGAAGAATTATTTGAGGTAATTCAAAAAGAAGCGGTTTCTGTAGGAATCGGAATGGCTTCTCCAGAGCGTATTGATGAAATCAATATCTTACAGGCAACGTATGAAGCGATGCGCCAGGCGGTTGCAAATCTGTCTGTGAAGCCAAACCTGTTATTAAATGATGCGGTAACGATTCCGGGAATGGACATGAAACAGGTTCCGATTATCAAGGGAGATGCCAAAAGTATTTCTATCGGAGCAGCAAGTATTATGGCAAAAGTTTACAGAGATCGTATGATGGAAGAATATGATCATATTTTCCCAGGATATGATTTTGCATCCAATAAGGGGTATGGTTCTAAGGAACATATCGAGGCGATACATCGACAGGGTCCATGTCCGATACATCGCCGCAGTTTCCTTAAAAACATTTGTGGGGAGCAGATTTAAAGGAATGGAGAAGGCAGCAGTGCGAAGAAATTACGGAATGGCTGCAGAAGAAGCAGCAGCTCTTTTTCTTGAGGGAAAGGGGATTCGCATACTAGAGAGAAACTTTCGAAGTTACCATGGAGAAATTGATATTATTGCGCTGGAAAAAGAAACCATTCTTATTGTGGAAGTAAAGATGAGAAGAAATAAAGAATGTGGTACTCCAGCAGAAGCAGTTAATTTAAAAAAACAAAAAAGAATCTGTTATACATTAAATTATTATCGTATGAAAAAACAGCTTATGGACACAACTGCTGTTCGATTTGATGTTATAGAAGTAGATAAAGATTTACAATGTCACTGGATAAAGAATGCATTTGAGTTTCAGGAATAAGTGTTGGATTGAATTAGAAACAGTGGAGAAAGCTATGAAGTTTGTATATGCTAATGAGAATCATTCGACAATGATAAATGAGAAAAATGGTGTAGTATTCCTTACATTTCCAAAGCTTGTGAAGGCTGGAGTATGTCATGGTTTTTCTACTCGAATCGGCGGTGTAAGTGAAGGATATCTTTCTTCAATGAATCTGTCATTTACTCGTGGAGACGATCCACAAAAAGTACAGGAAAATTTTCAAAGAATCGGAGAAGCAATTGGTTTTAATGCAGCAGATCTGGTGTTGTCTTCTCAGATTCATGAGACCAGGATTCGTAAAGTTACAGCAAAGGATAAGGGCGATGGCATTGTAAGAGAAACAGTGCCGGGAATTGATGCACTTATTACAGATGAGAAAGGAATTCCCCTCTATACTTCTTATGCCGATTGTGTTCCTCTTCTTTTTTATGATCCAGAACATCATGTGGCTGGAATGGCTCATTCTGGCTGGCGTGGTACTGTAAAAAAGATTGGAGCAAAGTTTGTAGCATATATGCAAAATGAATACGGAAGTAAGCCGGAAAATATTATTGCGGCAATTGGTCCGTCTATTTGTCGAAACTGTTATGAAGTTGGTGAAGAAGTTGCAGATGCATTTAAGAAAGTGTTTTTGCCGGAGGAAATACCGTTGATCATGGATGATAAAGGTAATGGAAAGTATCAGTTGGATTTATGGAAGGTAAATGAACTCATACTTACACAGGCGGGAATCCGTAAGGAGAATCTGGATATCACAGACATTTGTACCTGTTGTAATAGCGACAAGTTATTTTCACATAGAGCAAGTCATGGGAAAAGAGGAAATATGGGCTGTTTTATGTGTCTGTAACTTTTTAAAATCTCGCAACAAGAATGCCGAGGCATTCTTGAATTCTGTGATTTATGTCAGGAATCTTTGAATAAATGGAGAAGAAGAATGAAAAAACATTTGCATATTATTGCCTCGGTTGAATCGGGAAGTATTGCTGAAGAACTTGGTTTAGAGCCGGGGGATGCCATAGAGGAAATCAACGGAAATGAAATAGAAGACATATTTGATTATCAGTATTATGTGGAAGATGAGTATTTAGATGTGCTGGTTCTCACAAAAGACGGGGAAGAGTGTGTATTGGAGATTGAGAAAGATGAGGACGAAGATTTAGGAATTACTTTTGAATCTTCTCTCATGGATGAATACCATTCCTGCTGTAATAAATGTATGTTCTGTTTTATCGATCAGATGCCTCCGGGAATGAGAGAAACACTTTACTTTAAAGATGATGATTCACGTTTGTCTTTTTTGCAGGGAAATTATATTACATTAACCAATATGCGTGATAAAGACATCGAAAGAGTGATTCGGTATCATTTATCACCAATTAATATCTCTGTTCATGCAACGAATCCGGAGCTTCGCTGTAAGATGCTTCACAATCGTTTTGCAGGAGATATTTTAGAAAAAATAGGACGATTTTATGAAGCAGGCATTCGTATGAACAGTCAGGTCGTACTATGTAAAGGATTGAATGATGGAGAAGAACTTGATCGGACGATATCTGATCTTGGAAAGTTTCTTCCGTACATGGAAAGTTTATCTGTCGTTCCGGTTGGTCTTACAAAGTACAGAGAAGGTCTTGCTCCGCTTGAGCTTTTTGAAAAAGAAGATGCAGGTAAAGTACTGAAGCAGATTCATAAATGGCAGGATTATTTTCGTGAAAATTATGGAACAACCTTTGTTCATGCAAGCGATGAATGGTTTATTCTCGCAGAACAGGAATTTCCAGATGAGGCGTATTATGAAGGTTATGGACAGCTTGAAAATGGTGTTGGTATGATGCGGCTTTTGCTAGAGGAAGTAAAAGAACGCCTTGCGGAGCTTACCGGTGATGATCGGGAAAAACATGTAGCAATCGCGACAGCGAAACTTGCTTATCCAACGATTAAAAAGCTTGCAGCGGATGTGGAAATGAAATTCCCTGGTATTAAGATAGATGTGTACTGTATTATTAATAAATTTTTTGGTGAACATATTACAGTTTCAGGTCTTTTGACCGGACAGGATATTATTGCACAGTTAAAAGGAAAGATGCTTGGAGAGGAACTACTCCTTCCATGCAATGTGTTAAAAGCAGATGAGGATATTTTCCTTGATGACATTTCATTAAAGGAACTTTCCGATTCTTTACAAGTTCCCGTAAATATTATACAATCAGAGGGAAGAGATTTTGTTGATAAAATTATTACGATAGAGAATGGAGGAAATTATGAGTAAACCGGTTGTTGCGGTGGTAGGCCGCCCGAATGTAGGGAAATCTACGCTGTTTAATGCGTTAGCAGGAAGCAGGATTTCAATAGTAGAAGACACACCAGGAGTAACAAGGGACCGTATCTATGCGGAGGTCAGCTGGTTAGACTATCAGTTTACCCTGATTGATACCGGAGGAATTGAACCTGAGTCTGATGACATTATCATTTCACGAATGAGGGAACAGGCAGAGACAGCAATTATGACAGCAGATGTTATTTTGTTCCTTGTAGATGTACGTCAGGGACTTGTAGATGCAGATTTTAAAGTGGCAGATATGTTACGCCGTTCGCATCGTCCGGTTCTTCTTGTCGTAAACAAAGTAGATAACTTTGAAAAATATATGCCGGATGTCTATGAATTTTATAATCTTGGTCTTGGTGATCCGATTCCTGTTTCTGCACAGGGCAAACTTGGAATAGGTGATATGTTAGATCATGTAATTGAACAGTTTGAAACACCGGCACGAGAAGAGGAAGAGGAAGATGAACGTCCGAAGATTGCGGTAATCGGTAAACCGAATGCAGGTAAGTCTTCGATTATCAATAAGCTTCTTGGAGAAGAACGAGTGATTGTATCTCCGGTTGCAGGAACGACAAGAGATGCGATTGATACAACGGTAAAGCGTAATGGTCAGGAATATATCTTTATTGATACAGCGGGGCTTCGTAGAAAGAGTAAGATTAAAGAAGAATTAGAGCGTTACAGTATTATTCGTACCGTTACAGCCGTAGAGCGTTGTGATGTTGCCGTTTTGATTATTGATGCAACGGAAGGAATTACGGAGCAGGATGCAAAGATTGCAGGAATTGCCCACGAACGTGGTAAAGGTATGATTATTGCAGTGAACAAGTGGGATCTTGTGGAAAAAGATAATACCACGATGAAGAAGTTCACAGAAAAGATTCGTGAAAAGCTTTCCTATATGCCATATGCGGAACTGATTTTCCTTTCTGCAAAGACAGGACAGAGACTTCCAAAGCTTTTTGATATGATTGATGCCGTAATTGAAAACTGTGCCCTTCGTGTACAGACAGGTGTCTTAAATGAAATTCTTACCGAAGCAATGGCTATGAAGCAGCCACCATCAGATAAAGGTAAGCGTTTACGAATTTACTATATTACTCAGGTTTCTGTAAAGCCGCCGACATTTGTTATATTCATTAACGAGAAGAAACTGACACATTTTTCATATACCAGATATATTGAGAATCAGATCCGTACGACATTTGGTTTTCGTGGAACTCCGATCCATTTCATCTATCGTGAGAGAAAGGAGAAGTAAATGACTGCTGTATATTATGTGCTTGTAATTATGGTAGGCTATTTTTGTGGCTGCATTGAAAGTGGTTACCTTGTAGGAAAGTTATGCGGAATGGATATTCGTGACTATGGAAGTGGGAATTCCGGTACAACGAATGTACTTCGTGTACTTGGTAAAACTCGTGCATTACTTACTTTCCTTGGAGATGCATTAAAAAGCTTTGTTCCGGTACTTATTGTAAAGTTTGTATTATGTCCGGCTGTACCAGATTTGAATGCAGAACTGATTCAGCTTGTTACAGGGTTTGCGGCAGTAATGGGACATGATTATCCTGTTTTCTTAAAGTTTAAAGGAGGAAAAGGAATTGCGACAACAGCCGCCGCAATGATGGCTTTTGACTGGAGAATCGGCTTATGCTGTTTTATTATCTTTGTGACAGTCACAGCTGTAACAAAATATGTTTCCCTAGCTTCGATCCTATTATCAGCAGGTATTGTAGTAGAAATTCTTATCTTTCATCCGGGAAGATGGGATTTATTTGCGATGTGTGTCCTTTATGCATTTTTTGCAATTTATCGCCATAGAGCAAATATTGGCAGACTTTTATCTGGAACGGAAAGTAAGATTGGGCAGAAAGTAAACGTTAATAAATAATAATTTCTGATTTTAAATTGGAAAGAATAAAAACGATATATCTCATCTGAAGTTTTGAGGTGCGTTCAAGATGCAAGAACATTTTTTACGTAGCATTTACAGAACAGGTGGGATATATCGTTTTTTTGTTTTTTGTTTTTCTTTTATTTGAAACGTAGACAGGAACTCTTAGATGTGGCGCTGTGCAATGATAAAGTAAATGAAGGAACATAAATTATATTATGCGAAAAAAGATATAAAAAATACTATCTCTTGACAAATTTAACTTTAATGATAGAATAATAACGGGAATAAAATGAAGTTTTTAAAAATAATTTATGCAATTCAGGCTGCTCGACTTGAAAGTCAGGATACTTTTGAAAACTATACTATACAGGTTTTTATAGACTGTGAATTGCCGTCATATTAGTAAAAGAAATGGAGATAGAACTATGGAAATGGATAACCGCTCAGTTCGGCTGAACAAAAAATCAAATTTATTGAAATTAGATGAATATATGTACCCGCTGGTTGATACGGATAAGCCTAATGTATTCCGTAATCTGTTCCCGTATGAGGAAGTGCCGAAAATAGCCTTTAATGACCGAATCGTACCTCATGAAATGCCGGAAGATATCTGGATTACGGATACAACTTTCCGCGATGGACAGCAGTCAAGAACGCCGTATTCAACAGATCAGATCGTGCATATATATGATGCATTCCACCGCTTAGGAGGACCGAAAGGAATTATTCGTCAGTGCGAATTTTTCTTATATAGTAAAAAAGATAGAGATGCGGTATATAAATGTATGGAAAAGGGTTATAAATTTCCTGAAATTACAAGCTGGATTCGTGCAAGTAAGAAAGACTTTGAATTAGTAAAAGAAATTGGTTTAAAAGAAACCGGAATTCTTGTAAGCTGTTCTGATTACCATATTTTCTATAAAATGAAAATGACAAGAAAACAGGCGATGGAACATTATTTAGGCGTTGTAAGAGAATGTCTTGAAACCGGAATCAGTCCAAGATGCCACCTGGAAGATATTACCCGTTCTGATATTTATGGATTTGTTATTCCATTTTGTCTGGAGCTTATGAAGTTAAAAGATGAGTACGGTATTCCTGTAAAAATTCGTGCCTGCGATACGATGGGATATGGAGTAAACTTCCCAGGAGCTGTGATTCCACGTTCTGTGCCGGGAATTATTTATGGATTAAAAGAACATGCCGGAGTACCATCAGAATTACTAGAATGGCATGGGCATAATGATTTCTATAAAGCAGTGAATAATTCTACAACAGCATGGCTTTATGGAGCATCTGCTGTAAACAGTGCATTATTTGGAATCGGTGAACGTACAGGAAACACCCCGCTTGAGGCAATGGTATTTGAATATGCCCAGCTTCGAGGAACATTAGACGGAATGGATACTACAGTTATTACAGAACTGGCAGAGTATTATGAGAAAGAGATTGGATATCACATTCCGGAAAGAACACCGTTTGTAGGAAAAAACTTTAATGTGACAAGAGCCGGAATCCATGCAGATGGTCTTCTTAAAAATGAAGAAATCTATAACATATTTGATACAGATAAATTGTTAAACCGTCCGGTGCTTGTAGCGGTATCAAATACAAGTGGACTTGCTGGAATTGCTCATTGGATAAATACTTATTATCGCTTAAAGGGAGATAAGGCAGTAGACAAGAAGAGTCCACTGGTAGCTGAGGTAAAGAAGTGGGTTGACCAGGAATATGAAACAGGTCGAGTAACTGCAATTACAGATGGCGAATTAGAAAAAGTAATTAAAGAAAGCAGTAAAAAATTAAATGTTAACCTAATTCCATAAATCAGTTAAAACAGAACTTAATACGAAGGATTTAAAGTAGACAGAAAAATAAAAAACGATATATTCCAGATGCGATTACAGAGCAAAGGGGATATATCGTTTTTTATTTTTTTGTCTATACCGAATCTACAAATTAAAAATTATTCTGATAATTCTTCCCATTTGTCATAGAGTTCTAATAAGGTAGACTCATTTTCTTCAAATTTAGTATTGAGTTCCATAAGTTTTGATACATTGGTAGCGTTTTCGGGTAATGCCATTTCATTTTTTAACTGATCGTTTTCTGCTTCTAAGCGACTGATTTCTTTTTCTGTCTTCTTTAAATCGTTGGCACGCTTACGTTGCTTTGCGGCCTCTTCACGCGAACGTTTCCAGTCCTCCTTGGCTTTTTCTGGAGAAGGGGCAGGAGATTTATCAGCGGAGGTAGCAAGTGTGATGTTATCGCTGTCAGCAGACACATTTCCAGCTTCTTTTTGTTCTAAGTAATAGTTGTAGTTGCCTTTATAGTTTACGATGCCTTCTGGGGATAAATCCAGGATTCTTGTAGCTGTTTGATTAATGAAGTAACGGTCATGGGAAACGTAAAATACAGTTCCCTCATAGTTGTTAATCGCTTCTTCTAAAATTTCTCTGGACTGGATGTCTAAATGGTTGGTCGGCTCATCAAGAATGATGAAGTTCGCATTAGAAAGCATGAGTTTAGCAAGAGAAACTCGTCCTTTTTCGCCACCACTCAAAGTTCCGATGACCTGAAATACATCTTCGCCGGTAAAAAGAAAGGCGGCAAGAACATTTCGGATGCGGGTATTAGTCAGCTTTGGATAGGCATCAGAAATTTCATCAAAAATTGTTTTGGAATCGTCTAATACATGTTGTTCCTGATCATAATAACCGATGGACACCTTAGAGCCGTAGCGGATTTTTCCAGAGTCAGCACGAAGCTGGCGGTTAATGATTTTTAAAAGTGTGGTTTTTCCGGTACCATTGGCACCGAGGAGTCCAACAACTTCCCCACGTTTGATCTGAACATTTAAATTACGGAATAAAGCCTTATCACCAAAAGATTTGGAAAGTCCTTCAATAGTAAGAACATCATTTCCACTAAGTACTTCCGGTTCTAAAGTGATACGCATCTTACTATTTAAAGTCACAGGTTTATCGACAAGTTCAATCTTACTAAGCATTTTCTCCCGGCTTTCGGCACGTTTGATGGACTTTTCACGATTGAAAGAGCGAAGCTTTGTGATTACCTCCTCCTGATGGTGGATTTCCTGTTGCTGATTCATATAAAGTTTCATCTGGGCATCACGCTGTGCTTTTTTCTTTTCGGCGTAAGCACTGTAGTTGCCGTTAAATACCTGACTGTTTCCACGCTCGATCTCGATTACTTTATCAACAACTTTATCAAGAAAATAGCGGTCATGGGAAACAATAAGCACCGCACCCCGGTAGTTAGAAAGGAAAGTTTCTAACCAGCGAATGGATTCCATATCAAGGTGGTTAGTCGGCTCATCAAGTAAAATGAGATCCGGGTGCATCAGAAGAATACGGCTGAGTGCTACGCGGGTCTTCTGTCCTCCGGAAAGTGTGTGAATCAGTGTGTCAAACTGGCTTTCATCAAAGCCGAGACCTTTTAATACACCGGTAATTTCGCTTTTCCAGGCATAACCGTTTGCCTTCTCAAAGCGGTCAGTAAGACGGGAATAACTTTCCATTGCTCTTTCTAATGCTTCACCGGACAAAGTGCTGATATCTTTTTCTAATTGACGTATTTTCTTTTCCATTTCGATGATATCTTTTTTTGCATCAAGCATTTCTTCATAAATGCTGCGATGAGAACTTACGTCAATGACCTGGGATAAGTAGCCATAAGTAGAGCCTTTCTGAAAGATAACTTCCCCATGATCTGCCTCATATTCTCCAGTGATAATTTTGAAAAGAGTTGTTTTACCGGCACCGTTGATACCGATTACAGCAGCCTTTTCCCCTTCATTAATTAAAAAATTAACATTATTTAATACGGATTTTCCTCCGAATGCTTTTTCGATTTTCTGACAGGCTAAAATCATAATAACCTCCAAATTGATTATATTATTATATAGTAGAAATATTTCTGATGTATTTTATCATGAAAGAAATAATAAGTAAATAAGTGTTGGAATTTTTAACAATCCTATTTGACATTAAAACTATTTTTGTATATAATTGATTAAGTAGAACTTGAGAATGGGAATTTTTTATCAAAGGGAGGATCTTATGCCAGACAATAAAGCAGTTGTAAAAACAGGGAATGAAAAGTCAATTTCTCCGGCAGTGATAAAAAGATTACCCCGGTACTATCGGTATCTTGGAGATTTACTGAAGAATGATGTTGTTCGTATTTCTTCGAAGGAACTGAGTCAGAGAATGAACGTCACTGCTTCTCAGATTCGTCAGGATTTAAATAATTTTGGTGGGTTTGGTCAGCAGGGATATGGTTATAATGTAGAGTATCTTTATAATGAGATGGGTAAGATTCTGGGTCTGGATAGAACAAATAACATCATTATCGTAGGTGCGGGTAATCTTGGTCAGGCGTTGGCGAATAACCAGGATTTTGACAGTAATGGATTTAAAATTATCGGACTTTTCGATGTGAATCCAAGATTAATTGGTATGACAGTGCGGGGTGTGGAAGTATATGATATCGACATGCTGGAAACATTTTTAAAAGAGCATGAGGTAATGATTGCTGCATTAACGTTACCGAAGTCAAAAGCAGTAAAGGTTGCAGAAAAGTTAGTTGATTTAGGAATTAAGGCATTATGGAACTTTGCACCAGTAGATTTACATTTTTCAGAAGATATTCTGGTTGAGAATGTACATCTTGCAGAGAGTATTATGACATTGTCTTATAGAATTCACAGTCAGAATCAATAGAATAGTTACTACAAAGTATATATTGTAAAAGAAAGTAAAGAGATGAGAAGCTGTGTGATAGAAAGCATTGTTTTTCATCTCTTTTTGCTGACTGCTCAATCGCAAATTACGTATGTATGCTCGGAATCTTCTTACAACAGTAAGTACAGCAACGACTCTGGGGTACATTTTTTAAGAAACAGGAGGTTTAAAGATGCGTTACGTTGCTTCGAGAGAGGAAATGCAGCAGATTGATGCGTATAGTATAAATACGATGGGGATTCCTGGTATTGTTTTAATGGAAAAGGCGGCGCTTGCTTTAGAAGAAGTCTTTTTAGAGAGAGTACCGACAAAGAGTCGTGTACTTATCGTTACGGAAAAGGGCAATAATGGTGGAGATGGTCTGGCGCTTGGGCGTCTTTTATTAGAAGATGGATACAATGTTGATTTTTATGAAATCGGAGCAATTCCACATGATTCAGATTCCCATCAGATTCAGAAGAAAGTTTTAGAGCAGATGGAAGCACAGTTTTTGATGGAGTTTCCAGAAGAAGAATATGATGTGATCGTCGATGCTGTTTTCGGTGTCGGATTAAAAAGAGAAGTAGCTGGACAGCACAGAGAAGTGATCGAGAGGATGAATCAGAAGAAAGCGTTAAAAGTAGCGGTTGATGTGCCATCGGGTGTAGATGCTTCAACAGGACAGATTCTTGGTATAGCTTTTTGCGCGGATTTGACGGTTACGTTTGGACTACTAAAAGCTGGGCTGCTCCTGTATCCGGGAGCGGATATCAGTGGAGAAGTTATTGTAAAGGAAATTGGATTCCCAAACAAAGCGGTAGAAAAAATTGCTCCGAAGATGATTTCTTTTGTAAAAGAGGATCTTGCTCTGCTGCCAGAACGAAAAGCCTGGACGAATAAGGGAAATTATGGGAAGGTATTATTGATTGCTGGGGCGAAAAACATGGCTGGAGCAGCAGTTTTAAGCGGAATGGCAGCTTATAAAAGCGGAAGTGGGCTGGTACGGATTTTTTCCTGTGAAGAAAACCGGGTAATTTTACAAGAAAAGCTTCCGGAGGCTATTCTTACAACATATGATTCAGAAGAAAAGGCGGGAGAGATTTTGCCAGAAGCGATTTCCTGGGCATCAGTTATCGGCATTGGTCCAGGAATTGGACAGAGTATATTTGCCAGAAGATTATTAAAGCAGGTTCTTGCATTGGGAAAAGTCCCGCTTGTGATTGATGCGGATGGATTAAATAATCTGGCTGTTTTATTGAAAAATGATAGAGAGATAAAACAATTATTCTATGAATATAAGAGTGGAATCATATTAACGCCACATCTAAAAGAGATGTCCAGGCTGATAGAAGAAGAAATAACGGAGATTCAGAGTAATCTGCCAAAAGCAGCGATGAAGATGGCAGATCAAGATCATATAATCGTCCTAAAAGATGCAAGGACAATTGTATCTGATGGAAATGCTCCTTCATATATTAATATGAGTGGAAATAATGGGATGGCAACAGGCGGAAGCGGTGATGTTTTAACCGGAATAATTTGTGGTTTTCTGGCAGGTGGGCTTAGTTTGTTAACTGCAGCACGATTAGGAGTGTATTGTCATGGACTTGCGGGAGATGCCGCCTCAAAAGAAAAGGGATATTATAGTGTACTTGCAGGAGATTTGCCGAATTATCTGGAAAAAGTTTTGAAATAAAAAATTTCAGGGGAAAGATCAAAAAGAAAAAATCAGAAAGAAAAAAATCATCAGAATACTCATGATGTTTACTGGAAATACTTCATTTAGAAAGAAAAGTAAAATGGAGTGAGTGAAAATGATGATAAAACGGGGAGATATTTATTATGCGGATCTTCGTCCGGTTGTAGGCTCAGAGCAGGGTGGTGTTCGCCCAGTTCTTATTATTCAAAATGACGCGGGAAATCGTCATAGTCCTACAGTAATTTGTGCAGCGATCACAAGCCGGATGAATAAGGCAAAGCTGCCAACTCATGTGGAGCTTTCTGCAGCAGAATGTGATATTACAAAAGACTCTGTCGTACTATTAGAACAGATACGTACCATTGATAAACAGCGGTTAAAAGAACGAGTATGCCATCTTGACACAGATACACTAAAAAGAGTAAACTATGCCTTAAAAATCAGTTTAGAGCTGATTACATAAAGGTAATTTAAGAATGTTCTGACGTTCTTGAATTTTAAGTAGATTGATAATACAAAGGAGAACAATAATGAATTTTGAACCAGCAGAAAAAATGAAAAATTTTGAAGCAGGAATTTTTCAGATTTTAGATAAAAAGAAGAAAGAATTAGAAAAACAGGGAAAAAAGATTTATAATTTTTCTGTAGGTACACCGGATTTTGAAACACCGGAATGTGTAATGAAAGCAGTGTCAGAAGCTTGCCTTCATCCGGAAAATTATCATTATTCTTTAGGAGAAACAGAAGAACTTTTAGAAGCGGTCGTTCATCGTTATAAAAAAAGATATTATACAGATATTGCCAAAAACGAAATCATGTCAGTTTATGGATCCCAGGAAGGAATGGCACATATTTTTCTCCCGCTGATTAATCCGGGAGATATCGTACTTTTACCGAATCCGGGCTATCCTATTTTTTCAACGGGAGCATTTATTGCACAGAGTAACCAGTGGTTTTATCCATTAACAGAGGAAAATAATTATCTTCCGGATTTTGATGCTATTCCGCAGGATGTAAAAGAAGCAGCCAAAATTATGGTCGTATCTTATCCAGCGAACCCTATTTGCAAAACGGCACCAGATGAATTTTATGAGAAATTGATTGCATTTGCAAAAGAAAATAATATATTAATTATTCATGATAATGCCTACTCTGACATTATATACGATGGGAAAGAAGGAAAGTCTTTCCTCTCATTTCCGGGAGCAAAAGAAGTTGGTGTGGAATTCTATTCTCTGTCTAAAAGCTATAATTATACAGGTGCAAGAATGTCTTTTGTAATTGGTAATGCAAAAGTTATTGAAGTGTTTAAACGTTTCCGTTCCCAGATAGATTATGGAATTTTCCTTCCGGTACAGGCAGGTGCCGTAGCAGCACTTTATTCTGATGATACAGCAGTAAAAGAACAATGTGCGGCATATCAGGAAAGACGAGATGCTTTATGTGGAGGACTTCGTGAAATTGGCTGGAACATTCCAGACAGTGAAGGAACAATGTTTGCATGGGGACCGTTACCAAAAGGTTATGCTAATTCCAATGAATTTGTTATGGAACTCATGGAAAAGACCGGAGTAATCTGCACGCCGGGAAGCAGCTTTGGAAGTCTGGGAGAAGGATATGTTCGTTTTGCTCTTGTACTACCCCCGTCAGAAATAAAAAAAGCAATTGATAGCATCAAAGAGTCTGGAATTATCAAAGAGTAACTACTTGACTACATGATAAAACGGTGATAAACTTAGAAAAGTTATGCCTATAAAGAGTATTTGTAACTATTCAAAGCATTATAGATGCGTTTGATTTTTGGTATTGAATAGTTTTGAGTACGTAAATATTATAAAAAAGTAAGGAGAAGATAAAATGTCAGGACATTCCAAGTTTGCGAACATTAAACACAAAAAAGAGAAAAATGATGCTGCAAAAGGTAAGATTTTTACCGTAATCGGTCGTGAAATTGCAGTAGCAGTAAAAGAAGGCGGTCCAGACCCTGCTAATAACAGTAAGCTTCGAGATGTAATCGCTAAAGCAAAATCAAACAATATGCCTAATGATACGATTGAAAGAGGTATTAAGAAAGCTGCCGGAGACGCAAACTCCGTAAACTATGTACAGAATACATACGAAGGATACGGTCCTAACGGTATTGCGATTATCGTAGAAACATTAACAGATAATAAGAATCGTACTGCAGCTAACGTTCGTTCTGCATTCTCTAAAGGTCGTGGAAATATCGGTACATCTGGTTGTGTATCTTTCATGTTCCAGAAAAAAGGACAGATTATCGTATCGAAAGAAGAGTATGAAACAGATCCAGATGAATTCATGATGGTTGCATTAGATGCAGGTGCAGAAGACTTCGTAGAAGAAGATGACAGCTACGAAATCACTACAGATCCAGATGTATTTGGTGAAGTAAGAGAAGCACTTGAAAAAGAAGGCGTACCAATGGCATCCGCAGAAGTAACAATGATTCCGGACAACTACGTAACATTGACAGACCCAGAAGATATTAAGAATCTTAACCGTACATTAGACTTACTTGATGAAGACGATGATGTACAGGCAGTATATCATAACTGGGAAGAAGAATAATTATACGGATTTCCATTAGGAGATAAAAATAAAAAACCAGAGATTTGTGCTATAGCGAATCTCTGGTTTTTGTCTGTTAAAGATAACTCCCATCTCTTCTGAGACATTCTTAAATTAAAATTGTTTTTTTAATAATTCTTCTGCGGTAGGGGCATCAATATAAAGACTGTCTGCAAGCCCGCCTTTTAGGGCAGCATGGATGACCGCCGCTTTCTTTTTGCCAGAAACAACAAGCATTTTGTTAGGGATTTTCTTGATGGTTTCAAGTGAAGGTCCTACAACACGTGCATCCATTGTTTCGTCAAATACATCTCCATTTTTATTTAAGAAGTGAGAGCAGCAGTCACCGATTGCTCCGCGGTGTATCATATCCTGATATTCGATTGATGTAATCAGTCCCATTTCATAGAGAATAGAAGGGCGCTCTAAGTTGCCGACAGAAAAAATAGCTGTTTCGCATATTTCTGCCATATCACAAACTTTCGCAATCTGTGAGTCCTGCTTTAGAGCTTCCACAATAAATGGTTTTTCTACCATTGCAGGAGCAGGAATCTGATAAGCAGTTCCACCAAAGCAATCGGCAAAACTTCGAAGGATAGATAGAGAATTTGACTCATAAACGGCTCGCGAAAATCCGCCGGCAAGCTGGATTACAGATACTCCCTTACGCTTGATTTTAGGAAGCTGACGTGTAAGGGCAGTTAATGTATGCCCATAAAAAACGCCAATCACACTATCGTTTTTTACATATCTTGGAAGATCATCTATCAAAGCAGCACAGACATCCTGGAGAAGAATCTGCTCATTTTCTACCAGATCAGGAACAATAACAGCACGTTTAATCGGATAAGCATCTATCAGGTCTTTTTCGAGTGCTGTATCATTCAAAATCGAATCTTTAATGCGAACCTCGATAATACCCTTATCCATAGCAGATTTTAAAATCCTGCTGACAGTGGCCTTGCTTATCCCTTCTTTTTTTGCAATCTCAAGCTGTGTACGATTTAATTCATAATGCATTTTTGCAATGCGGATCATCTGTGTGATTTTATTTGTATCCATATTTTTATTAATCCTCTCTGTAAAAAGATTCGTAATTCATAAAAGCCTTTGTAAAATAATAACGCACATCTCGCAGCAAGAGTGTCGAGATATTCTTGAATAGTAATAAGTATATCATAAAAGGAAATTTGCGGCTATAATTTACGAGAATATGCACTTATTCATTATGAACAATTTTTATGTGTGAAATTTGTTTCATATGCCGATTGACTTTTCTCACAATAAAATCTATACTATAAACAACAAATGAAATGATTCTCCTTAACAATGAGAAATATTTCAATAATCTAAAGGGTTGCTTTTCAGGTTTTGTAAACGATACGACTGGAGATGCAGAATAGTAGGAATCTAAGGATACAGACGGGATTCGAGTAATATCTAGGAGGTACAATTATGAGTGTTGTAACATTGATCGGAGCAGGACAGATGGCTTCTGCGCTTACTTTTCCACTTTTTGAGAATGGACATGAGGTACGTTTAGTAGGAAGTCCTTTAGATGATGCGGTTATTGACAGACTTCGTGAGGATAATTACCATGTCAACTTAAGAAGAACTTTACACGATGGAATTAACTATATTAAATGTGCGGATGTTAAGGAAGCAATTAAGGGAGCAGATTTGATTGTATGTGGTATATCTAGCTTTGGTGTAGAGTGGTTTGCAGATGAGATTCTTCCGATTCTTGACGAAAGTATTCCATTAATTTCTGTAACAAAAGGAATGCTTGATTATGAAGATGGAACGATGCAGACCTATCCGGAATACTGGCAGGAAAAACTTCCAGAAGGAAGTAAGTTAAGATTATATGCTATAGGTGGTCCTTGTACGGCAAGAGATTTATCTGATCACGATCCATCTTTTGTGGCATATTGTGGACCTGATTTCGAAACATTAGAATGGATTCGCAGTTTGTTTTCAACAGATTACTACATTATCAGCCTGACAAAAGATGTTGTCGGCTTAGAATGTGCGGTAGCGTTGAAGAATGGATATGCACTTGGCACAGCATTGGCAATTGGAATTAAAGAGAAACTTGGTGATGACGGAATCGATCATAATAATATGAAATCTGCACTTTTCCAGGAAAGTGTAAAGGAAATGTTAGAACTATTAAGAATTGTAGGCGGTGGTGTAGATAATATTATGTTTGCAGCCGGAGACTTAGACGTTACTGTATCAGCCGGACGAAGCAGAACAGTAGGTTTACTTCTTGGAAAAGGTTACACTATTGAAGAAACATTAGAACAGTTACAGGGTCAGACATTGGAGGCAGTTGTTATCGCAACAAGAACTGCTCGTGCAGTAAAGGCGTTGGCAAAAGCAGGTAAAGTAAGTATTGATGATTTCCCATTATTAATGCATGTAGACGGCTTGCTGAATGAACATGCAACACTTAATATTCCATGGAAGAAGTTTGAAAGACATATGTAACAATTTGAAAAGAATTTTTTGAAAAAGCAAGTACAGAAAAGTTCTGAAAGTACATAAAAAAGATCGGGGGAAAATAATGACATATTATTTAGGGTTAGATTTAGGAACAGGTAGTTTAAAGACAGTATTATTTGATGTAAATGGATTGGAAATTGCAGCTTCTGCTGTGGAATATCCATTGTATCAGCCACATAATGGCTGGTCTGAGCAGAATCCGGAAGATTGGTATCAGGCAGCATTAAAGACAGTTAAAGCGGTTATGGATCAGTCAGGTATTGCACCGGAACAGGTAATGGGGCTTGGAATTTCAGGGCAGATGATGGGAGCAGTTATGCTTGACAAGAATGGAGAGATTCTTCGTCGTGCAATCTTATGGAATGATGGAAGAACTTCTGAATCTTGTGAGCATGTACGACATATCGTAGGAGACGATTTATTTATGAAATATTCTCTTACTCCTGCAAGACCGGGTCTTACTGCAGCAAAAATTCAGTGGGTAAAAGAAAATCAGCCACAGATTTATGAAAAAGTAGAACACATTTTATTGCCAAAAGATTATCTGCGTTATCGTCTGACTGGCGAATATGCGACAGAAGTGTCCGATGCTTCTGCAACACAGATTCTTGATATTCCAAATAGAAAATGGTCTGATGAAATTATGGCTGCCATGAACCTTAACGAGGCAATGCTTGGTAAAGTATACGAATCTCAGGAAATTACGGGATATGTTCTTCCGGAAGTTGCAAAGTTAATGGGAATCACATCAAAATGTGCCGTAGTCGGAGGTGCAAGTGATAACTCTGCCGGAGGTGTAGGAACAGGTGTTGTAGCACCGGGACGAGCTATGACGACAATTGGAACGAGTGGAACAGTATTTGCTTTTTCAGAGGAACCGGTACTTGATATTAATAAATCTGTATATACATTCTGTATGCCGGTTCCGGGGGCATGGCATTTTATGGGAAGTGTAAATTCCTGTGGAGCTTCTCTTAAATGGTGGAGAAATAACTTCTATCCAGATGATTTAGAATATGAGCAGATTAACAAAGATGCTGCATCTTCTAACCCAAGTGCAAACCGTTTAATTTATCTGCCATATTTAAATGGAGAACAGTCTCCTCATTTTAACTTGAACTGTCGAGGTTCTTTCGTAGGACTTGCTGCAATTCATACAAGAGCAGATATGACAAGAGCCGTAATGGAAGGAACAACGTATGCATTACGAGATATTCTTACCGGAATTCGTAATTGTGGTGTACGTCCGGAAACAATGCGGATGTGCGGTGGTGGTTCAAAGAGTCCATTCTGGAGACAGCTTATGGCAGATATCTATAATATGCCAGTAACACTTCCAGATATGAATTCTGAAAATAGCGCAGCCCTTGGTGTGGCAATTTTAGCAGCAGTAGGTACCGGAGCATATCCAAGTGTGGTTGATGCCTGTGATAAGATTATTAAAATGCGAGACGAAGTTTATAAACCGGACGAAGAATTTGCATTTATTTATGATAAAGTATATCGTGAATTCGATGCACTTTATCCAAAGTTAAAAGAAAACTGGAAATCTATCTTAAATATTGATTTCCAATATTAAAAATAGAGTGGAAGTAATAGATTTGGAATTTATCCAGCAAATAAAGCAGCGAAAAAGAAACCAATAGAGGCATTGAGGTTCTCTTAAAAAGAAAACCAGAAATAGTATAGTTTTATATATACTATTTCTGGTTTTTGTTTGTTTAGTCTGTCTAATTACTGTTTTTGTATTTCGATTACTGTTGCAGGAGTTCCTTCCGTATATTTTATGGTTACTTTATCCTCTGCTTCTAACAATATTGTATCTAAATGCTTGGATATATCTACGTCATAAATCAGGTCAGATTCATTTAGAACGATGTAATAATGAGAAGTTCCATCAATGACTGCCTGTGCAATCTTTTTAATCGTTCCGGTTGTTGTTTTTTGAGAAGTTTCTCCAGTTTTTTCATCTGGACCGATACCGTTTGATTGAATGAGAGAACGGTAAGATGCCTCACAATCATTTACGGTATCTCCGGTTGCTACAATCTGGTAATTGTGTACATTTACCATAGCATATTTTTTGACAAGTCCAGAGGCATCTTTTAATGCCATGAAATAAGTCGGCTCTGAATCAATGTTTAAAAGAAGTGGGAAAGTGGCCTTATAACCTAAGTTCTGAACTTTTCCTTCTGCGGAAGTCATGGCAGAATCTTCGATTGCTCCTTCAATCTCGTAGTATTTTGTCTCCATAGTACGCTGGTTCATGAGAACAAAACCAACGTTTGACTGGTCACTTGTGATGGAAGTAACACCGGTATATACCCATACATCATCGTTGATAGCAAGGTAATTATAGCCGTTTGTAGTTGTTAGACAATCTTTTTGACCAAGAATACTGTTAATAAATCCATGTTTTAATGTGCCATGATATTGATAAAGGCTTACAAGTAAATCAGCAGAGTAGACACGATCAATCCACTTAGGGGTGTCTTTTACATCGTAATCTTTACATTCTCCGGTGATAGCATTACATAATACGACACGTCCGACAGTCTGTCCGCCAAAAAGGCCGATGTTGTATTTCTTCACACTGCATACCCAGTAAGGAACGCCTTCTTCGTTAATTTCAAAGTTAATGTCATCAAACATATAGGTAGGATATTTAAAGCGAAGATGACGGTAAAGATAGCGGCCAAAATGGTCATATGGGGTGTATTTCATTCCTTCCTTCAGACGAACAAGTTCCGTCTGCTGTGTTGCCATGTCGATTTTAATATAAGCAGGTATGCCCGCTTTTTTATTTGTAAACCATTTGATAAGATCAGCATAGCGAAGCGGAGTGACACGAACCGGGTTATTTTTGTAATTGATCTGGCTGTATTCATCAGCGACTTCAAATTGAGATGCAAGGTCTACAAGACTACCCATCTTACGGGCACCAAGAATTTCTGCGGAAGATTTGTCAAGCAGAGGAATCTGGTCGTAAGAAATCTGATCAATATCTTTTGTAAATTTACTTTTTTCTACTTTCATGAGCTTCTGGTATTTGGAAGCATTAATAATTGGAGAAGATAAAAGTGTGCCAACAAAGTAGGCGGCAGCAATGATAACGATAAGAGCGGCCAAAAGTTTAAAAGTCTTTGTTTTATAGTTGCCGCTGAAATTTACGGGATGTCTGCGATCACCTGTAAAAGTCGTTTTTGGAAGTGCATACAGTGCGAATGCAATGACAAGGACAAACAAGACAAACTTCCAAAGCTCCGGATTGTGAATGTTTATTGCAGGAAGAGCAATATAATAATAGATTGCTGCAAAAATGAGAACAATAACGACAAGCGCTGCAATCCATTTCTTCCCTGTATAATGTTGTTTTTGTTTCTTTTTCATGGAAATTTCTTTCTCCTTTCTATTTGGATGTATTCTTGAAATCTTTTTGCGCCTGCTTTAGCATGTGCAGCAAAAACTTTGAGAATACATTTGTAAGAGAGTATAGCATATGGAAGAAAATAAGAAAATAAGAAAACATATAATTTAGAAACATTTAGCAGTAGTTTTATATCAGATGGGAGATAATTCTCCATTTTTATCTTACAATTCAAAAAAATGCATTAAAAAAAGTACTTGACATTTCTGAGAGCTATGGTATATTTGTAAATGTTTATTTTGATATTAAAACTATTTTATTTAAAAATAATATGAAATCAAAATAATAATATTTCAAAACAATAAGATTTGATAATCAAAATATTGGGCACTGAATCATTTGTATCAGATGTGAGGTGGTTCAGATGCCTGTGATGATTTAACAAGAAGATGCTTTTTCAAGAGTATGGGAAGGTATCACACAAAAAAAGGAGAGAGTGATGTTTGTCAAAATAAAAGGGACAGGCTCCTGCCTTCCTGAGAAAGTACTTGATAATGCTGCAATTTCTCAGTTGGTAGATACGAACGATGAATGGATTCAAAGTCGTACCGGAATTAAGAGCCGGCATATTGTCGGGAAAGAGACAGCAGTTTCCATGGCGGCTGTGGCAGCAGAGAAAGCGTTAGAAGATGCCGGAATAACAGCAGAAGAGATTGATCTTCTTATTGTATCGAGCGTTTCCTCCGAACAGCTTTTGCCATGTACGGCATGTAGTGTTCAGAAGGAACTTGGTGCGGTGAATGCGGCAGCATTTGATTTGAATGCAGCATGTTCAGGATTTATAGTGGCATACCAGATGGCAGCCGGACAGATTAAGGCAGGGCTTTCGAAGAAAGCATTATTAATCGGTGTAGAGTGTCTGTCTAATATTGTTAACTGGAAGGACAGAGGCACATGTATTTTATTTGGTGATGGTGCCGGTGCTGCTGTCATTAGTGTAGAGGAAGAAGGGAATATTGAAATTCCTTCTGTACTTCATTCTGATGGAAGCAGAGGTGAGGTACTCACCTGTAAGAATCCTACAGGAGAAAGAAAAGATGGATCGCTTGAAGGCTATGTAGCTATGGACGGCAGGGAGATTTATAAGTTTGCAGTCCGACAGGTTCCAGCCGTTATTGATGAGATTTTGGAAAAGGCAGAGAAGTCAGTAGAAGAAATCGATCTGTTTGTTCTTCATCAGGCGAACAGAAGAATCGTGGAAGCAATTGCAAAGCGGTTAAAGCAGCCAATTGAGAAGTTTCCGATGGATATGATGCAGAACGGAAACATGTCTTCTGCAAGCATACCGGTACTGCTTGATGAATTAAAGCAGGAAGGAAAGTTACAGCCAGGAATGAAGATTATTGTCGCAGGATTTGGCGCTGGTCTTACATGGGGCGGTATGTATTTGGAATGGTAAGTTTGAATAATAAAATGATAAAAGGTAATTTCCGGAATTTCCGGATTACATATAACTGTTTGGGGGCATGCAGAGTTTCAATACGCTTCTTAGGTAACTCTTAGGTAACTATAGAAGATATCCATTGAACTTAGACTTTGAATAGTTATGAATATATAAAAACAAAAAGAAAAAAGAGAGGTTTATATTATGTTTGACAAAATTAAAGAATTAATCGTGGACTCATTAGGAATTGAAGAAGATCAGATTACAATGGAAGCATCTTTCAAAGAAGATTTAAAGGTAGATTCTCTTGACCTTTTCGAGATGGTTATGAGTCTTGAAGATGAGTTTGGAGTAGAGATTCCTACAGAAGAATTAGAGAAGATGGTAACAGTTGGAGATGTTGTAAATTATATTGAAGAACATAAATAAGCAGAGGTACAGGGATGAAAACAGTGATTACAGAATTGCTTGGAATTGAGTGTCCGGTAATTCAGGGCGGTATGGCATGGGTTGGAACAGCTGAGCTTGCCGCCGCTGTTTCCGAAGCCGGAGGACTTGGAATCATTGGTGCCGGTGGGGCACCGGCTTCCTGGGTGGAAGACCAGATTCACAAGGTAAAGGAAAAGACGGATAAGCCATTTGGTGTCAATCTGATGTTATTAAATCCGGAAGCAGACGCTATTGCCGATCTTCTTATAAAAGAAGGTGTAAAAGTAGTAACGACAGGTGCAGGTAATCCGGAAAAATATATGGAAGCCTGGAAGAAAGCGGGTGTACGCGTAATTCCTGTTGTAGCAAGTACTGCACTTGCAAAGAGGATGGAAAAAGCGGGTGCGGATGCGGTAATAGCAGAAGGCACAGAATCTGGTGGGCATATTGGAGAGACAACAACAATGGCATTGGTGCCACAGGTTGTTGATGCGGTAAATATTCCGGTAATCGCAGCAGGCGGAATTGCCGATGGAAGAGGAATGGCAGCCGCTTTTATGCTTGGTGCGAAGGCAATCCAGATGGGAACGATTTTTGTAGCATCAAAGGAATCGATTGTAAGTGATGCATACAAGAATAAGGTTATTAAGGCAAGAGATATTGATACGAAGGTAACTGGAAGAACAACCGGACATCCGGTAAGATGTTTAAGAAATCAGCAGACAAGAGAGTACTTAAAGTTAGAGCAGGAAGGAGCTTCTTTTGAAGAACTTGAAAAGCTTACGTTAGGTGGTCTCAGGAAAGCGGTTGTTGATGGCGATGTCATTCATGGAAGTGTGATGGCAGGTCAGATTGCGGGTCTTGTAAAAGACAGCAGAAGTTGTAAAGAAATTATCGAAGGAATCTGTCAGGAGATGAAGGAGATTATTCTTACTCAGGCAGAGAAAATCGGGAGGTAGAGTAAATGAGTAAAATAGCATTTCTTTATCCGGGACAAGGAGCACAGGTCGCAGGAATGGGTAAAGATTTTTATGAACAAAGCCCACTGGCAAAAGAAGTATTTGATAAGAGCTGTGAGATTTTAGGACAGGATATGAAACATATCTGTTTCGAGGAAAATGAACTCCTTGACAGAACGGATTATACACAGGCTGCATTAGTTACTACCTGTATGGCAATGACAAAAGAGATTATGGCAAGAGGGCTCACTCCGGATATGACAGCCGGACTTAGTCTTGGAGAATATTGTGCGATTACAACAGCAGGTGGTATGGAGCTTGAGGATGCTATTAAGATGGTATGGCTTCGTGGAAACCTTATGCATAATGCAGTACCAGACGGAAAGGGAGGCATGGCCGCCGTACTTGGACTGTCTGGAGAGGCAGTGAATGAGGCAATCGCATATATGGAAGGCGTTTATGTTGCTAATTATAATTGTCCGGGACAGATTGTAATTACCGGTGATAAGGAAGCAGTTGCAAATGCAGCACCTGCATTAAAAGAAGCAGGGGCAAAGCGTGTTATTCCATTAAACGTAAGCGGACCATTCCATTCCATTTACTTAAAAGAAGCAGGAGAGAAGCTTTATGAGGCACTTTCCAAAGTGACATTGGGAGAATTGAAGATTCCTTATGTGACAAATGTAGATGCAAGTATTATAAAAGATACGGAAAGAACGAAAGAGTTATTAAAAGAACAGGTTTATTCCTCCGTTTTATGGGAGCAGAGTATACGTGCCATGATAGCAGACGGTGTGGATATTTTCGTAGAGATTGGACCGGGAAAGACATTGAGCGGTTTTATGAGAAAGATTGATAAAAGCGTAAAGATGTTCCGAATCGGAACAATGGAAGAAGTAGAAAAAACAGTGGAAGCTATAAAGGAGTTATAGATATGTTATTAGAAGGAAAAACAGCAATTGTGACCGGCGCGTCCGGCGGAATCGGAAAAGCAATCGCCATTGCCCTTGCAAAAGAAGGGGCATCGGTAGCAGTACATTTCCATGGAAATGAAGAAAAAGCGCTTTTAGTAAAAAAAGAGATTGAAGAGGCAGGAGGAAAAGCAGAAGTTTTTCGTGCCAATGTAGCAGATTTTGAAGAATGTAACGCTTTAGTAAAGGCAGCAGCCAAAACATTTGGCAGCATTGATATTCTTGTAAACAATGCAGGAATTACAAAAGATGGTCTGTTAATGGCTATGAGCGAAGCAGATTTTGATGATGTTATTGATACGAACTTAAAAGGATGCTTTCAGATGATTCGTTTTGCGAGCCGTCGCATGATGAAACAAAGATATGGAAGAATCATTAATGTAAGTTCTGTTTCCGGCGTTGCCGGAAATGCCGGTCAGGCAAATTACTGTGCTTCCAAAGCAGGAATGATTGGATTAACCAAATCTGCGGCAAAAGAATTAGCATCAAGAGGAATTACCTGTAATGCCATTGCTCCGGGATTTGTAAAGACAGAGATGACAGATGTACTTTCTGATGAAGTAAAAGAGAATGCAAAGAAACAAATTCCACTCGGCCGTTTTGCAGAGCCGGAAGATATTGCGAATGCAGCAGTATTTTTAGCATCTGACAAGGCAGCTTACATTACAGGCCAGGTACTTTTAGTTGATGGTGGAATGGTGATGTAAAGTAATCAACTCATCCATCAAAGGGAATGAGTTACACCCATAATAAACGAAAGGAAAATTTATGAAAAGAAGAGTTGTAATTACTGGACTGGGTGCTGTGACTCCGATTGGAAACACAGTAAACGAGTTCTGGAATGGAATTAAAGAAGAAAAGGTAGGTATCGGAGAGATTACAAAGTTTGATACCGAAGATTATAAAGTGAAGATCGCAGCGGAAGTGAAAGACTTTAATGTAAAAGAAAGACTGGATAATAAAGCTGCAAGAAGAATGGAAGTATTTTCTCAGTATGCAGTAGCAGCTTCTAGAGAAGCTTTTGATATGGCAGGACTTGATATGGCAAAAGAAGATCCTTACCGCGTTGGTGTAATTATCGGTTCCGGTATCGGTGGTCTTGCCAGCATGGAAAAGGAACATGAGAAGATTATTACAAAAGGACCAAAGAGAGTAAGTCCGATGCTGATTCCTTTAATGATATCTAATATGGCAGCGGGAAATGTAGCAATTGATCTTGGATGTAAAGGAAAATGTACCGATGTTGTAACTGCCTGCGCAACAGGAAGTAACTCAATTGGAGATGCCCTTCGTGCGATTCAGTACGGAGATGCGGATGTGATGCTTGCCGGAGGAACAGAAAGCAGTATTACACCAGTCGCAGTTGCAGGATTTACAAATCTTACTGCTCTTTCCGGAGAAAGTGATCCGTTACGTGCTTCTCTTCCATTTGATGAGGCAAGAAGTGGCTTTGTAATCGGAGAAGGTGCCGGTGTTGTTGTATTAGAAGAGTTAGAACATGCGAAAAAACGTGGGGCAAAGATCCTTGCTGAATTAGCTGGATATGGTTCTACCTGTGATGCATTCCATATTACTTCTCCTGCAGAAGATGGAAGTGGTGCTGCAAAAGCGATGGAACTTGCCATGGAAGAAGCAGGGATAAAACCAGAGGAAGTAGATTATATTAATGCACATGGAACAGGAACACATCATAATGATCTTTTTGAGACAAGAGCGGTAAGAAGAGCTTTTGGTGCCAGTGCAGATCATGTAAAAATGAGCTCTACAAAGTCTATGATCGGTCATTTACTTGGAGCAGCCGGCGCAGTGGAATTGATTGTCTGTGTGAAGTCTATTGAAGAGGGATATATTCACCCAACGGTAGGAACAACGAATCCAGGTGAGGGATGTGATCTTGATTATGTAATTAATGGAGCAGTAGAGCAGGAAGTGAATGTAGCAATCTCCAACTCTCTTGGATTTGGAGGACATAATGCTTCTCTTCTTGTAAAAAAATACGAGGAGTAGATAGATATGGATTATCAACAGATTTTAGAGTTAGTAAAAGAAGTATCTAAAGCGGGACTTACAAATTTTGAATATACAGAAGGAAATATTCGTATTGCCATGAGCTGTCCACAGCCAGAAGAAAAAATTGTTGTGCCGGCATCAAATCTTGTTTTACAGGAAGCAGCCGGAGCAGGGGCTAATACAGTAGAAACTGCAGTTTCTGCACAGCAGGAGCCAGAGCAGATAGTGGAAGAAAAAGGTGGTAATGTTGTAAAATCTCCATTAGTTGGGACATTCTATGCAGCGCCATCTGAAGACGCACAGCCTTTTGTAAAAGTTGGTGATACTGTAAAGAAGGGACAGACGCTGGCAATTGTTGAAGCAATGAAGCTTATGAATGAGATTGAGAGCGAATTTGATGGAGTTGTTACAGAAATTCTTGTAGAAAATGAAGACAATGTAGAGTATGGACAGCCATTATTCCGTATACAGTAATAAGCATTCTTATGGAATGAACAAATTTGAGGAAAAATTATGAGATTAGGAATTAAAGAAATTGAACAGATCTTACCACATAGACATCCTTTTCTTTTAGTAGATTATATCGAAGAGATGGAACCGGGTGTCAGTGCTGTCGGATATAAATGTGTTACTTTTCATGAAGACTTTTTTCGTGGACATTTTCCACAGGAACCGGTTATGCCAGGGGTTCTTACAGTAGAGGCATTAGCGCAGGTAGGAGCCGTTGCGATTCTTTCTTTAGAAGAAAATAAAGGAAAAACAGCCTACTTTGGCGGAATCAATAAATGCCGTTTTAAAGGAAAAATTGTTCCGGGAGATAAGGTGAAGTTAGAAACAAAGATTGTAAAACGAAAAGGTCCTATGGGTGTAGGAGAAGCTACAGCCTATGTGGACGGAAAAGTGGTCGTAAAAGCAGAATTAACCTTTATGGTTGGATAGATAAGAGGAGATTATAATGATTCGGAAAATATTAATTGCAAACAGAGGAGAGATTGCCATCCGCATCATTCGTGCATGTCGGGAGATGGGAATTGAGACTGTTGCAGTGTATTCCGAAGCAGACCGGGAGGCGCTTCACACGCAGCTTGCCGATGAGGCGGTCTGTATCGGACCAGCTGCAGCGAAAGACAGCTATCTGAATATGGAGCAGATTATCAGTGCAACGATAATTACCGGTGCGGATGCGATTCATCCGGGATTTGGTTTTTTATCAGAAAACAGCCAGTTTGCAAAGCTATGTGAGGCCTGCCATATTACTTTTATCGGTCCGGATTCCGATATTATTGCCCGTCTTGGAAATAAGGCAGTGGCAAGACAGACTATGGTAGATGCCGGCGTGCCGGTTATTCCGGGATGTCAGAAGGCACTTACCGATGTAAAAGAAGCATTAGAAATTGCAAAGGAAATAGGGTTCCCCGTTATCGTAAAGGCAGTTCTTGGCGGTGGTGGCAAAGGGATGCGTGTTGCCTATACAGAAGAGGAATTTGAAAATGCCTTTTTAATGGCACAAAAAGAGTCAGGGCTTGCCTTTGGTGATGAAAGTATGTATCTGGAGCATTTTGTGGAGAATCCTCGTCATATAGAGTTTCAGATTCTTGCGGATAATTACGGTAATGTTATTCACCTTGGAGAACGAGACTGTTCTGTCCAGAGAAATCATCAGAAAGTCATTGAGGAATCCCCTTCTGCTGCAGTAGATGAGGAACTTCGTGAGAGAATGGGAAAAGCAGCGGTTCTTGCAGCAAAGGCGGCCGGCTATAAGAATGCCGGTACGATTGAATTCCTTCTTGAAAAGGACAAGAGCTTTTATTTTATGGAAATGAATACCCGTATTCAGGTAGAACATCCCGTTACAGAATGGGTAACCGGAATTGATTTGATTAAAGCGCAGATTCGTATTGCAGATGGAGAAAAACTAAAATGGAAGCAGGAAGATATCCAGATTACAGGTCATGCGATCGAATGTCGCATCAATGCGGAAGATCCGTCTAAGAACTTCCGCCCATGTCCGGGAAGGATTACCGATATGTATCTTCCGGGAGGCAAAGGAGTCCGTATTGACAGTGCGATTTACAGCGGCTGCGAAGTATCCCCTTATTATGATTCTATGATCACAAAACTAATTGTATTTGCAGCAACAAGAAAAGAAGCAATTGCAAAGATGCACCGGGCATTGGGTGAGGTAATCATTGAAGGAATCACAACCAATATTGATTTTCTGTATGAAATTATGGAACGTCCGGATTATCAGGAGGGCGATTTTACAATTCAGTACTTAGAAAAGGTGCTTAAAGAGATGGGAGAGAATAAATAATGAAGTTAAAAAGTATATTTAAGAAAACACCCGTCATAAAACCGGAAGTAAAAGAAACAGCCAGTCAGATAAAGCCAGAGGTTCCGGAAGGACTTTTAAAACGATGCAATAAATGCGGAAAAGGTATCTTTACGGAAGATTATAAAAAGAATCTTTATATTTGTCCAAAGTGCGGGGGATATCTTAGAATGCCGGCACAGAAACGAATTGAATTTTTAACAGAAGCAGATTCTTTTGAAGAGTGGGATACGGGTCTTTCTACAGAAAATCCATTGCATATGATTGGCTATCCTGACAAAATTAAAGCGTTACAGGATAAGACAAAGTTAGACGAAGCAGTTATTACCGGAAAAGCGCGTATTGGTGAAAATGAAGTTGCTCTTATGGTGATGGATGGTCGTTTCCTTATGGCAAGTATGGGTGAAGTTGTTGGTGAAAAGATTGCAAGAGGTGTGGAACGTGCCACAAAAGAAAAACTTCCTGTTATTATTTTTACCTGTTCTGGCGGAGCAAGAATGCAGGAAGGAATGACTTCTCTTATGCAGATGGCAAAGACTTCGGCAGCATTAAAAAGACACAGCGATGCAGGATTGTTATACATCACAGTGCTGACGGATCCGACCACAGGTGGAGTTACCGCAAGTTTTGCCATGCTTGGAGATATTATTTTAGCAGAACCAAAGGCACTTATCGGATTTGCAGGTCCTCGTGTCATTGAGCAGACGATTCATAAGAAGCTTCCAAAAGGATTTCAGCGTTCAGAATTTCTCTTAAAACATGGATTTATCGATAAAATCGTAGAGAGAAAAGATATGAAGACGGTCTTAGAACAAATACTTACAATGCATCGCCTGACGACAAAGCATTCTGGAATAGTAAAGAATACAGGAGCCGTTTCTGAAATAAACACTGATTTAAATACTGTAAATCCGTCATCAAAGAGAGAAGATGTGCAGGCTGTTTCAAATAAAAATGCAGGAAAGTCACGTAAACAAAAACTCTCTTTGGCACAGAAAAAACGTGCAGGGAAAAAGACGGCATGGGAGCGTGTACTGACATCACGTGAGAAAGATCGTCCGGTAGGAGAAGATTATATTTATGGATTATTTGAAGAATTTATAGAGTTCCATGGTGACAGAAACTTTGGCGATGATGCCGCAATCTGCGGAGGTATTGCCTACTTCCAGGGAAAGCCTGTTACAGTTATTGCACAGATGAAAGGAAAAAGTACCGCAGAAAATATTGAGCGTAATTTTGGAATGCCGGAACCGGAAGGGTATCGGAAAGCACTTCGTCTTATGAAGCAGGCAGAAAAGTTCCATCGCCCGATTATCTGCTTTGTTGATACACCGGGAGCATTTTGTGGTATGGAAGCAGAAGAAAGAGGGCAGGGAGAGGCAATTGCCCGAAATCTTTATGAAATGTCTGCCTTAAAAACCCCGATCCTTTCTGTCCTGATTGGAGAAGGCGGAAGCGGTGGTGCACTTGCCATGGCTGTAGCTGATGAAGTCTGGATACTTGAAAATGCTGTCTATTCCATTCTTTCTCCAGAAGGATATGCCGCTATTTTGTGGAAAGATGGCAGTCAGGCAGCTCGTGCAGCAAAAGCGATGAAACTTACTTCCTATGATTTATATAAAGCTGGTTTTGTAGAAAAAATCATACCGGAACCAGAAGGTTACACATTAGATTCGATTATTAACGTATTTGATAATCTAGAAGAAAATATTTCTATATTTTTAAAAAACAGCAAGAGTATGACAGAAGAAGAACGAGTGGAGCAAAGATATCAACGTTTTCGCAGTATGTAAGGGCAGATGTATTTTACAGGAGACTATAAAGACAGGATTTACAGGAGAATGTAACTTATGAGAAAAGAACAATTTTCCATTGGGAAAAAACAATTAAAAGTCCCAATCATACAGGGTGGTATGGGCGTTGGTATCAGTCTTGGAGGACTGGCCGGAGCTGTCGCAAAAGAAGGTGGAGCCGGAACGATATCTGCTGCGCAGATTGGTTTTCGTGAACCGGATTTTTATGAGAATCCAGTAGAAGCAAATAAACGTGCGATTCATAAAGAGATGGATAAAGCAAGAAAGATTTCTCCGGAAGGAGTCATTGGCTTTAATCTAATGGTGGCAATGAATGATTATGAAACGTATGTACGTGAAGTGATTGCGGCGGGAGCTGACTTTATCGTATCAGGAGCAGGGCTTCCGGTTGATCTTCCTGCTTATATAAAAGATAGTGATATTGCAATCGCTCCCATTGTATCTACCAGAAAATCTGCCCATGTTATTTTGAAATTCTGGGATAAAAAATATAAAAAAACAGCAGATTTTATTGTGATCGAAGGACCTATGGCAGGAGGACATCTTGGTTTCCATAAAGAACAGCTAGAAGAACTTACTCCGGATATTTATGCTGAAGAAGTAAAAGAAATTATTGCTGTAGTAAGAAAATACGAAGAAAAATATGAGAAAAAAATCCCTGTCATTCTGGCAGGAGGGATTTATGAGCATGCAGATTATGAAAGAGCATTTACTCTTGGTGCAGATGGAGTGCAGATTGCAACCCGTTTTGTAACAACAGAAGAATGTGACGCAGATGAACATTATAAACAATCCTATATTCAAGCAAAAAAAGAAGATATCGTTATTGTAAACAGTCCGGTAGGCATGCCGGGAAGAGCAATCAGAAATGTTTTTTTAGACAAAGTAAAAGCCGAAGGCAGAATTCCACCAACAAAGTGTCTTCGTTGTATTCATACCTGCAATCCGGCAGAAACACCGTACTGTATCACCGAAGCACTTATTCACGCAGCCAAAGGAGAAGTCGATCAGGCTCTTTTATTCTGCGGAGGACGTGCTTATGAAGCAAAAACAATAGAAACAGTAAAAAAAGTAATTGATTATTTCTGTAAAGATTGTTTATAATAGATGTAAAAGAAACGATACGGTATTAGATAAGGTGAGAATATAGGAATGAACAATGTAAGAGAAACAATAAACACAATGTTAGTAAAGACTTTCCACGAGATTTTAGAATTAGAAGAGAAGGCGATCATCACAGATGAATTTTCGGATATAAGCAATAATGATATGCATATCATAGAAGCAATTGGTCTGGGTGAAGGAGCACGCATGAGTGTAGTAGCAAAACGTTTGAATATCACAGTAGGTTCTCTCACAACATCTATGAACAGTCTTGTAAATAAAGGCTATGTAGCGAGATCACGAAGTGAAAAAGACAGGCGGGTTGTTAACGTATATCTCCTTGAAAAAGGAATTGCTGCTTATAAACATCATGAAGAATTCCATGAAAAAATGTTAGATGCTATCATGGAAACTTTAAGTCCGGAAGAACTTGTCGTATGGGCAAAGTCCTGCGATCGTCTGACTCACTTTTTGAAATCATACGACAAAACCCATTAATTTCATAAATGAAACAAAGAAGGCATTATGCAAACCTGTTTTGTATCCTTGCACGATGAAATGCATCGCATTCATTGTCTGTGCGGATATACAGTAACTGCATAATGCTTTTTTAATTTGTCTTTTATTCGGTATAATGATACCAAGGTCAAAAGGTCAGAAAGCCGAAGCAATCTGGTGTCAAAAGGGAAAAATACTTTTGACTCTAATACTTTATAATAAAAGTATCTAAAAATGATACAAAAATTAGAATAAATACAAAAGAAAAAAATAAATGTTAAAAAGAAACAAAAACTCTTTCTTTTTATTTTTATATAGTGTATAATGATTACAATACTAAAGCAGAACGGGGATAGGGAGGACAAGTATGATATCATTATATTCTTTAATATGGACAGTTTTAGTTAGCTGCCGTTGCTTCTCCTGATAGTCGTTTTAAGAAGAAGAGCAGCCTGCCTGATGAAGTATGGGGTTACTTTTATCTGTATTTTATATGGATTTTGTGCAATTAGAATGTTAATACCAATAGAAGTACCAGTGTTTCAGAAGGTAATTTGTGATCCGCACTTATATTCACATCTTATGAGAGATTATGCGCTGTTAGATAAAGTAGTGAAGTATAAGATTGTAGCTATAATTATTATAAGCTGGATTGTAGGCAGTATTATAGCAACAGTTTATTATTCATCAAAGATTATTAAGAGCTTTATACAGTTACAAAAGACTTGTTATGAAGGTGATGGAAGAGCGGAACAAATTTTAAAAGAAATAGATCCGAATAGTAAGATTCGAATTAGATACACTGATTTGGTATTAACTCCATTTATGGTGGGAATGTTTAAGCCTACGATTTATATGACAGAAGTAGATTGTGATGATAAAGAATTAAAATATATTTTGATGCACGAATATACACATTGGAAACGTAAGGATCACTGGAAACAGGCATTTGTGTATATTATGCGTATCATATTCTGGTGGAATCCTTTGTTTTATTTTTTGAATAAAGATATACGGCTTATGATAGAAATGGGATGCGATAAGACAATGTTGAGAAGTTATCCAGAAAGATATTCACTGGGTTATTTGAAGACATTATGTTTTGTAGCAAAGAGTGGGGTGGATAAACTGGATGATGTTGGAATCAGTACTTTAAAATTTGCCAAGGTAGATAGCCAAAGTGGATTTAAGAGAAGACTTTATTATGCAATGGATTTTAAAGAAAACTTAAAGGTGCAGAAACGAGTGAATATTTTTGTATTCTGTGTTTGTTTTATATGGATGCTCAGTTCTTATTATTTTATATTACAGCCAACATATAGTCCAGATGAAGAAATTCAAACATTAGAAAATCAAAAAGATCAGATTTTTGATGGGAGGAATACCTACATAGAAAAAAGAAAAGATGGTTCATATATTTTGTATTTTGGTCCAACAACACAAATTATATCGAAAGAAGATGTAGAAAATGGGTTTTATGATTTATATCCAATTATAAATGAAAAGTAAAATTTTGAGTGTCGTTTAATTTGGCATAGAATCTCATATTTCATTCTATTCCCTTATATGATATAATAAAAATATATAATTAACAGAAGAAAAGGATGATATTATGGGTAAGAAGATTCCAAGAATTACAAATAGTGAGATGCAGATTCTAGAAGTGTTGTGGGATGAAGGAGAGGCTCTAACTTCTTCAGAAATTGTAGAAGTATCGGATGATCGAACATGGAAGTCAAGCTCAGTTCATTTATTATTGAATTCTCTTTTAAAGAAGAATTTTGTTCGAGTGGCCGGATTTAAGAAGACAACAAAGAATTATGCTAGGACGTTTGAACCTTCTATGACAAGAGAAGAATATTCGATGAAGCAGTTACAGCAGGAGAAGAAGAAAAATACGAGAGTATTTTCTGGCTTGTTTAATACCTTTGTTTCAGAGGAGATAAGTTCGGAATCTTTAGAGGAGCTTTCTAATTTGATTGAGTCAAGGTTAGATAATTTAGATGACGAAGAATAGATGATGTTTTGATGTTGCCTGTTCTTTGCCGATTTTATGTTTATATATGGTAACTTTATAATTTGCATATACATAAAAAGGAGAGAGAACGATGAAAAAGGCAAGATGGAGAAAAACAATCGCAGTGGGTGCTGTCCTTATGAGTTTAGGTATGGTATGTCCAGTAGCAAGTTTGCAGGCAGAAGAAGTAGAAGCACCTTATGAAGAAGTGATGGAAGCTTCTGACGGTGATATTAATCCTTGTGCAGATCAGATAGGTTATATTTACCGAATTCATAATGGAAGAAAGCAGAGACGTCGTTGGAATTATACTGAGGGAAAATGGTATGACAAGAAATGGGAGGATCTTGGTCCGGTATAAAATTTTTGTTGAGAAATTATAAGTAAGTGGAATATTAAGAGTGTCAGCAGTAGCAGTATCGTAACTGTAGTTGCTGACACTTTTTATATATCATGCAAAAACTAAAAAATGCAAATACATTTACAGAAAATAAGAGTCTAGCTGTTTTTTATATAACAGAGTAAGCAACAGAGTTGTTACAAAAATAAAATTGTTAAAAAACTATCAAAAAGTTATTGTAAATTTCTCTGTTTTTTTATATAATAATAGTATAATGATAAAATGTTTATCAAAAAAGAGGATAAAATAACTGTTTTGTTTGAAAAATTGTTCACAATGTCTAAATGTGAGTAATGTGTATTTTTTTATTGTTTTTGTTTGCTTTTGTAGTGTTTTTTCAAAAGTATATATGCATACAAAGAAGGGAGAAGCTTATGTTAGAGAAGGGTTACTATGACAAAGCGGATGCGATTATTGAGTTTCATGGGGCGGTGGAAGCATCTCTTATTCCGATTATACAGGATATTCAGAGTGAGTATCGGTATCTGCCACCGGAATTATTATCTTATGTTGCGGATAAGATTGGGATTACAGAGGCGAAGGCATTTAGTGTTGCTACATTTTATGAGAATTTTTCTTTTGAACCAAAGGGAAAATATGTGATTAAGGTCTGTGATGGAACGGCATGTCATGTGCGTAAGTCTACCACGATCCTGGAAAGAATTTACAGCGAACTAGGGCTTTCAAAAGAGAAGGTAACAACAGATGATATGTTATTTACTGTGGAAACGGTATCCTGTCTTGGTGCCTGCGGTCTTGCTCCGGTACTGACGGTGAATGATAAAGTATATCCGTCAATGACACCGGATGATGCTGCACAGTTACTTCAGAAGCTTCGAGAGGAGGAATAGGGGATGAGGATTCATAACAGAGAAGAGTTAAGCAAGATTCGTGAGATGGCAGCAGATAAAGTTTCTTCCACGAAGTGCCGTATTTTGATTTGTGCAGGAACAGGATGTTTAGCCGGTGGTTCAGGTGAGATTTATGAGAAAATGTGTGAACTTACAAAGGATTGCAAAGATGTTGATGTTGAATTTGGACCAGAGATCGCACATGGAAGTGAACATCCAGTTGCAGTGAAGAGAAGCGGCTGTCATGGCTTTTGTGAGATGGGACCGCTGATGAGAATTGAACCGCTTGGTATTCTTTATACGAAAGTAAAACTAGAAGACTGCGAAGAGATTTTTGAGAGAACGATAAAACATGGAAATATTATCCATCATCTTCTATATAAACAGGATGGTGTTGAATATCCAAAGCAGGAAGAGATTCCATTTTATAAGAAACAGACCCGTCTGGTACTTAAAAATTGTGGACATATTGATGCAGAACATATAGAAGAATATATTGCAGTTGGCGGATACCAGGCATTTGCAAAGGTATTGTTTGAACAAACACCGGATGACGTAATTGAGACGATTTTAGAATCAAATCTGAGAGGTCGTGGAGGCGGTGGTTTCCAGACAGGATATAAGTGGAAACAGGTTGCAAGACAGCAGGAGAAAACACGTTATATTGTATGTAATGGTGATGAAGGAGATCCGGGAGCATTCATGGACAGAAGTATCATGGAAGGTGACCCTCATAAAATGATAGAAGGTATGCTGATTGCAGCTTATGCAGTAGGGGCACAGGAAGGATATATTTATGTACGCGCAGAATATCCTCTTGCAATCAGTCGTCTTCGCCTGGCAATTTCACAGGCAGAGGAAAGTGGACTTCTTGGAGAGAACATTCTTGGAACAGATTTTTCTTTCCACTTACATATTAACAGGGGAGCAGGAGCTTTTGTATGTGGTGAAGGAAGTGCGCTTACTGCATCTATTGAAGGTAAAAGAGGGATGCCGCGAGTAAAACCTCCAAGAACGGTAGAACAGGGATTGTTCGCAAAACCAACCGTATTAAATAATGTTGAGACTTTTGCCAATGTTCCGATGGTTATTGATAAAGGTGCAGCATGGTATCGGAGTATCGGACCGGAAAAGAGTCCCGGAACGAAAGCGTTTGCTCTTACAGGAAGTGTAAAAAATACAGGATTGATTGAAGTACCGATGGGAACTTCTTTGCGGGAAGTAATCTATGATATCGGTGGTGGAATTAAAGGAGATGCACATTTTAAAGCAGTTCAGATTGGAGGACCGTCCGGCGGATGTCTCATCACACCACATTTAGATGTCAGTCTTGATTTTGATTCCTTAAAGAAAATGGGAGCGATGATTGGTTCAGGAGGTCTCGTAGTTATGGACGATAAAACCTGTATGGTAGAAGTTGCCCGTTTCTTTATGAATTTTACGCAGAATGAAAGCTGTGGTAAATGTGTTCCATGCCGCGAGGGAACAAAACGAATGCTTGAAATACTGGAAAAGATTGTTGCCGGAAAGGGAACACTTGAGGATTTAAATCTGCTTGATGAACTGGCTTCTATGATTACGGATACAGCACTGTGTGGACTTGGAAAGAGTGCAGCACTTCCGGTTATGAGTACACTTCGTCTTTTCCGTAAGGAATATGAAGAACATGTTGTCGATAAAAAATGTGCAGCAAAGAACTGTACAGCATTACGTCGTTTTGTTATCAGTCCGGAACGTTGTAAAGGATGTTCAAAATGTGCAAGAAACTGTCCGGTTGGTGCAATCAGCGGACAGATTAAAAAGCCGTATGTTATTGATGACAGTATCTGTATTAAATGTGGTGCCTGTGAGAGTGCCTGTGCATTCCACGCAATTCATATAGAAGCATAGGAGGGGAAAGCAATGAAATATATGACAATTAATAATAGAAAAGTTGCATTTGATGATGAAAAAAATGTGCTTTCTGTTATCAGAAAAGCGGGAATTAATCTGCCGACATTCTGTTATCATTCTGAACTTTCTACTTATGGCGCCTGCCGTATGTGTGTGGTAGAAGATGATAGAGGAAAGATCTTTGCTTCTTGTTCCGAGGTGCCAAGAGACGGCATGGTGATCTATACGAATACACCAAAACTGCAGCATCATCGAAAGATGATTTTAGAGCTGATGCTTTCCGCACATTGCAGAGAGTGTACAACCTGTAAGAAAAATGGAGACTGTACATTACAGAATCTTGCAAAACAGCTTGGAGTCAGTTACATACGTTTTGAAAATAATAAACCACAGATTCCGATTGATGAAAGCTCGGATTGTATAGTTATTGATAAAAATAAATGTATTCTCTGCGGAGACTGTGTAAGAACTTGTGAGGAGATTCAGGGATTAGGTATTTTAGATTTTGCCTATCGCGGCTCTAAGATGCAGGTTATGCCGGCATTTGATCGAAAAATGGCAGAAACAGCCTGTGTTGGCTGCGGACAGTGTCGTGTCGTATGCCCGACAGGAGCGATAACGATTAAGCATAATATTCATCCGGTATGGGAGGCACTTGCTGATAAAAATACAAGAGTTGTTGTGCAGATTGCTCCGGCAGTTCGTGTAGCTGTTGGTGATAAGTTTGGTATACCAAAAGGGGAAAACTCTCTTGGAAAGCTCGTGGCAGCACTTCGAAGAATGGGATTTGATGAAATATATGATACGGATTTCGGTGCAGATCTGACGATTATGGAAGAATCAAAAGAATTTTTAGAAAGGGTGAAGTCAGGAGAAAAATTACCATTGTTCACATCCTGCTGCCCTGCATGGGTAAAGTTTTGCGAGCAGAAATATCCGGAGTTACGCGAAAATATCTCTACCTGCCGTTCTCCACAGCAGATGTTTGGAGCGGTATTAAAAGAAGAAGCGCGGAACAATAAAAAAGATAACAGAAAAACGATTGTTGTTTCAATTATGCCATGTACTGCGAAAAAAGCAGAAATCCTCCGCCCGGAACATAAGACAGAAGGAGAGCAGGATGTAGATTTCGTATTAACAACAACAGAAATTATCCGAATGATAAAAGAGGCAGGAATTGATCTGGCACAGATGCCATGGGAAGCAATGGATATGCCATTTGGATTATCATCAGGAGCCGGTGTTATCTTTGGTGTAACTGGTGGTGTAACAGAAGCAGTCCTTCGTCGCTTGGTAGCAGATAGCGGAATGGAAGCCTTAAATGAAATTAAATTCACCGGTATTCGTGGAACAAAAGGGATAAAAGAAGCTGTTATTCCATATGGAGACAGACAGCTTAAGATTGCTGTAGTCAGTGGACTGAAAAATGCAGATGAACTTATCCAGAAAATAAAAAGTGGTGAAGCACAATATGACTTTGTAGAAGTCATGGCATGTAGAAGAGGCTGTATGGCAGGCGGCGGACAGCCAGTACCAATCGGTCCAAGAACCAAAGCATCAAGATTTGAGGGATTATACCGCATTGACGATGCGGCACAGATAAAACGTTCTAATGATAATCCAATCGTAGGAGAACTTTACGAAGGACTCCTTAAAGGAAAAGAACATAAGCTGCTTCACAATAATACTGATTTGTAGATTTGATGTAGACGAAAAAAGAAATAATACCCTATCCCATCTGCTCTGTAGTCGCTGTATTTAAGATGCGAATGAGCATCTTAAACACGCTCCCAAGCCGCATCTGGGATAGGGTATTATTTCTTTTTTCTTTTCTCGTCTATACGAAATCTACAAATCGGAATTGAATTTTTCGAGAATTTAAAACTTCCTTTAATTGACTATAGTTGTGTTATTTGTTAAAATAATTATATAAAGTAAAGAGATAAAACATCAACGTGTGTATCATCATTTCATGGATTGGAGAGAGTTATGAGTAAGAGAATCAATACCAAAAAAACAACTATGAAAACTGTTTCAACAGAAATAAAGGATGCTGTTGAGAAAACAGAAGTTGTCTCAACAGCAGAGGAAAAGAAAAAGGCAGATAAGCCGAAAGCAGAGGAAAAGAAAAAGGCAGATGAGCCGAAAGAAGAGCCAAAGGAAAAGGCAGATAAGCTGAAAGAAGAGCCAAAGGAAAAGGCAGATAAGCTGAAAGAAGAGCCAAAGAAAAAGGCAGATAAGCCGAAAGAAGAGTCGAAGAAAAAGGTAGCTAAGTCTAAAACAGTGACAAGGAAAAGGGCAGTTCGTTCAAAGACTGTGACTGAGGAAAAAGTAGCGGAACCAAAAACTACGACCAAAAAGAAAACGGTTCGTTCTAAGGCTGCAACAAAGGAAAAAGCAGATGCAACAAAAGAAAAAATAGCTGAAATAGAGGAAAAAGCAGCTACTCTGAAGACGACGACAGCTGAACAGAATATTCCGATGGAACAGCCGGATTTAGGACCAAGAAGAAGTGTTGCTTTTATTGGTTCAGAATGTTATCCATTTGTTAAGACTGGTGGACTCGGAGATGTAATGTCTGCTCTTCCAAAGGCTCTGGCAAAATTAAATCTGGATGTTAAGGTGATTCTGCCAAGATATAAGTGTATTCCTCAGGAGTATCAGGAAAAGATGGAATACAGGGGTTCCTTCTATATGAATCTCTGCTCCGATGGAAAACAATATTATGTAGGAATCATGGAGTATCAGGAAGATGGTGTTGTCTATGATTTTATAGATAATGATGAGTTTTTCTCCTGGGGCAATCCATATACGAATTTGATAGATGATATACCGAAGTTCTGTTATTTTGCAAAGGCTTCGCTTGCTGCGCTCAATTATCTGGATTGGACTCCGGACGTAGTGCATTGTCATGACTGGCAGGCAGCTTTAGTACCTCTTTACTTAAGAACTAGCTTTAGTGATACAGATGTAGGACGTGCCATCGCAGTACTTACTATACATAATCTGAGATTCCAGGGTGTTTATGATAGAAAAATGATTCAATATTGGTCAGGACTTCCTGATTATGTATTTAATAAGGATTGCCTGACACAGAACTGGCTTGATGCAAATATGTTAAAGGGTGGAATCGATTACTGTAACAAAGTTACAACCGTAAGTAATACCTATGCTGAGGAGATTCAGACAGAGGAGTATGGTGAAGGACTGGCAGAACATTTAAGATATCACCAAAATAAAATTTTAGGAATTGTGAATGGTATTGATACAGATATCTGGAATCCGGCAACCGATAAGCTGTTGGCATCTAATTATGATGCAGAATCAGTGATAAAGAATAAAAAAGTGAACAAAAAGGCACTTCAGGAAGCGTTAGGCTTAGATGTAGATGAGAATAAGATGGTAATTGGACTGATTTCCCGTCTTACAAACCAGAAAGGGCTTGATTTAGTGAATGACGTAATTCCAGGTATCATGGATGGAAATACACAGGTAGTTGTTCTTGGTACAGGTGATTCTCAGTATGAGAACACATTCCGCTACTATGAAAATAAATACAAAGGCAGTTTTTGTGCGTATATTGCCTACAATGAAAATGTGGCTCATAACATTTATGCAGGATGCGATGCACTTTTAGTTCCATCAAGGTTTGAACCATGTGGACTTACCCAGCTTATATCTATGAGATATGGTGCAGTTCCGATTGTCAGAGAAACAGGAGGTCTCAAGGATACTGTTCAGCCTTACAATGTATTTGAAAATACAGGCAATGGTTTTACATTTGACAGATATGAAAGTGGCCTTCTTTACGATGCGATCAACAGAGCTAAAACTCTTTATTTCGAGAATAGAAAATGCTGGGATGATATGGTGATTCGTGATATGAATAAAGATGTATCCTGGGAAAAGAGTGCAAAACAGTACAAAGATATGTATGTAGGATTAACCCCAAGATATTAATTACTGATTTGTAGATTTGGTAATAGACGAAAAAAGAAAAAACACCCTATCCCATCCGCTCTGAAGTCGCTGTGTTTAAAATGCTTATCCGCATCTTAAAC
>OHAU01000614.1_pt1 | contig 48842 bp, 35 predicted proteins | sample 1577181 | NCBI WGS metagenome assembly OHAU01 (sample SAMEA3541472, study PRJEB24748) | human gut metagenome | biome: human gut; feature: human-associated habitat; material: faeces | place: China | collected 2012 | reverse complement strand
CGGTGAGTACCACTTCATCGAAATGGCTGAGTGCTTCTGCAAAATCCCTATAGAAATCGTTTGTGCGTGAATAAAGATGAGGCTGGAAAATAACCGTAATCTTCCGATTCGGGTAAATTTCCTTCAAGCTCTTGGCACTTTGCAGAATTTCCTTAGGGTGGTGCGCATAGTCGGAAAGCAACACGTGGCGGTCGTTCTTCAGCTTGAAGTCGAAGCGACGGTCTACTCCTTCGTAGCTTTTCATACCCCTGCGCAGTTCGTCGGCTGTGCAACCGCTGAGTTGTGCCAATGCCATAGCAGCGATGCCGTTCTCTATATTGATAGGAACGGGCTGCCCTAACTCTATGTCCGTAACGTTTTCGATGGGCGACACCATATCGAAGACGATGGTTCCGTTTTGTATTCGTATGTTTTCAGCGTGGAAATCGCCTGCTTCCCTGCTGTATTCATAAACCTTCACACCTGCTTGTACGTTCTGTTTCATCTCCAAATCCTTATGGATAACGAGGGCACCGCCAGTCTGTATCAGCTCGGTGTAATGGCGGAAACTTTCCAAGTAGGCTTCTTTGGTGCCGTAAATATCCAAGTGGTCGGGGTCGGTCGATGTGATAACGCTCATATATGGGCGCAACCAATGGAAAGAACGGTCGAACTCGTCGGCTTCGATAACCACATAGTCGCTTTTGTCCGACAGTATGTAGTTAGTGCCGTAGTTCTTTGAAATGCCACCAAGGAAAGCGTTGCAATCCAAGTGGCTCTGGTGCATAATGTGGGCACACATCGTTGAAGTGCTCGTCTTGCCGTGTGTACCAGCAAAGCAAAGTCCTTTGTGTGTTTGCGTGAGCCTGCCCAATACCTGTGCACGCTTTTCTATCTGAAATCCATTTGCACGGAAAAAAGCCAGTTCTTTGTGCGTATCGGGAATGGCTGGCGTGTAAACCACCAATGTTGTGGCGGGGTCTTTGCACGCTTCGGGAATCAAGTCTGTGTTCTCTTCGTAGTGCAGCTGTATTCCTTCTTGTTCCAAATGGCGTGTCAAGTCAGACGGTATCTTGTCGTAGCCTGCTACCACAAGTCCTTTCTGACGGAAGTATCGAGCCACGGCACTCATGCCGATGCCGCCTGCTCCTACGAAATAAACAGCTTTAATATCCTTCAGTTCCATTTTCCGTATAGTCGTTCGGTGTATTGAAAACACCTCTTGTTCGTTTTATTTAATCAGTTTCATCACTTCTTCTGCAATCACGTCGGCAGAGTCGTGAAGTCCCATTCTCTTTACATTCTCGCTTAAATCTGCAAGTTTCTGCTCGTTGGTTACGGTCTTTACCGCCAACTGTAAGAGCGTTTCGGGTGCTTCGGCATCTTTGACAAGCAGTGCTGCACCTTTGTTTACCAATGCCATTGCGTTCTTTGTCTGATGGTCTTCTGCAACGTTGGGACTTGGCACAAGTATGACTGGCTTGCCAATGAGCTGGAACTCGCTGATAGAGCTTGCTCCTGCACGGCTGATTACCAAGTCGGCAGCCTTGTAAGCAGCACCCATATCGCCGATGAAATCCATAATTTTAAGGTTCGGAAGTTCCTTTTCCTTCATTTCATCGAGGATAGACTGATGATAGTATTTGCCTGTTTGCCATATAAACTGCGCGTCGGAAGCCTCTATAAGGTCTAAGTGCTCCAACACGGCACGGTTAATGGTGCGTGCGCCCAGACTGCCACCTACCAGCAGAATGGTCTTCTTTGTAGGGTTGAGTTCGAACGATTTTCTTGCCTCTTCTTGCGAAAGCGGTGTCTCGAGTACGTTCTGTCGCACCGGATTACCTGTCATAATGATTTTTTCGGCTGGGAAGAAACGTTCCATTCCTTCGTAAGCCACGCAAATCTTCTTTGCCTTTTTAGAAAGCAATTTGTTGGTTACACCAGCGTAAGAGTTCTGTTCTTGAATTAAGCAGGGAATGCCCATCTTTGAACACTCGTAAAGTGTTGCGCCACTTGCGTAGCCACCTACACCCACAGCCACCTGTGGTTTAAAGTCTTTTATTATCTTGCGTGCCAAACGCAGACTCTTCCAGAGCTTGCAGAGCACACTGAAATTCTTCAGCTTGTTTGCACGGTTAAATCCCTTAATGGGCAAGCCTTTAATCTCGTAGCCTGCAGCAGGAACACGTTGCATTTCCATTCTTCCTTCTGCTCCGACGAATAGTATCTTTGCGTCAGGGTATTTTGCTTTAATGGCATTGGCTATCGACACAGCTGGAAAGATGTGTCCGCCTGTTCCGCCACCGCTTATGATGATTCTTAACTCTTCGTTCATAGTCTCTATTTATCAACCTACAAAGTTAATCATTTTTTTTGTTTTGTCGTAAAATTAACCACTTAAAAATGTGAAATATCACAAATGTGGTTTTGTCGTGGTATAGATACTGTATTTCAGTTCGTTATCTTCTGTTTTTCAACAAAAGCGGTTCAGTAATTTTTCATTGTGCGATTGCTTTTCGCTACCTTTCTTTTGACAAGTGCTGAAAATCGCTTCAGTTTTGTAAAGATAATTCGACAGAAAAATGATAATTTCGATTTGACGTTGTGAAAGCGTAGGTTTTGCGATGCAAAAGAGCCGCTTTTACCGTGCAAAACCTACGCTTTTGCAATGCAAAACAATAGGTTTTATAATGCGCTGACACAGAGTGAGTTAAGTGATAGATATTCTTTGGAAAAATATTTACACTTTTGCGGCGTTTTTCCTGTATCTTGCTTATGCTCCGACAGCTTTTCTTACGGTTGCCGTATCGTTATCGCGCTTTTTTGCAAAACGACTGATACTTAGCAGCATACCAATGTAAAGACAGTTGATGATGGTAGATGTTCCACCCTTGCTGATAAGCGGTAGCGGTTGTCCCGTAACGGGGGCTAACCCCACAGCCACCGCCATATTGAAGAGTGCCTGCGTAACTAATAGGAAGGCAATGCCCATTGCAAGGAATGCGGGGAACGAGTTTTCGCACCTGCCAGCTATCTGTCCCGACCTCATCAGTATCACAATGTAGAGGAAAGCTACGAAAAATGCTCCTATGATGCCCATTTCTTCGATAATGATAGCATAGATAAAGTCGGAGAATGCTTGCGAAAGGAAGTCTCGTTCGTTAGAGTTGCCAGGGCCTTTGCCCAAAATATTCGACGAGGCAATGGCGATGTTGGCGTGTCCTATCTGTCCGTCCTTATCGAGGTCGTAGTCTTTTGGTGCTACGTATTCGTTGTTTAAAAATCTGTTGATACGTGCTTTCCACGTGTCAGCACGGTGGAAAAGCTTTCCTACAAAATTCTCTTCGGTTTCTTCTTCCACGAGTGGTGTCTGCTCGGTAAGGTTCTGTTTAGGTGCGTTTTTCTCTTCGTCGGTTCCTACAGCCATTACCAATGCAAGTGCAAAAACCACCGTCAGTGCCCCGACACCTAAGAGTTTTCCTATTTGTTTTAAAGGCACACGCCCCACAAACATCATAAGCAGCACGGTTAAACTTGCCAGCAGTGCCGTGGAAAGGTTCTCGAAACTAATGGGAATGATGATGGCTGCCGATAGAAACAGTATGTATTTGAAAGCCTTCTTGGCGGCTCCAGCTTCGGTTTGCATGGCACTGAGTATCTGTGCAACTGCCAGTACCAATGCGCCTTTGCCCAATTCGGAAGGTTGGAACTGAATGCCCATAACCTCAATCCACCTACTTGCGCCGTTCGTAACACCACCCGTAAGCAGCACGCCTATCAACATCAGCACCGAAAGGACGAGTGCGGGGAGTGTCGCTATCTTGAAATACCGACACTTTATGTTCATTACGACAATCAAGACGATGAACCCAATGAAAAGCATTCCACCGTGCTTCAGCAGCGGTGCCCAATAGTTTCCTCCCTTGTACGAAAGTGTACTCGATGCCGAATATACTTCTACAATGCTAATCATACAAAGAAGGAAGAATACCATCCATATTACTTTGTCGCCTTTGAATATGTTGTTAAGGGACTTTAGGCTCATTTTCTGTCGTTTTGGAGTTTTAAAATGTAAGTATTAACGTGTTGTCTTATATGTTGTTTTTACAGTGCGCGTGCAAGGGTCTTGAACTGCTCGCCACGGTCTTCCATATTTTTGAACAAGTCGAAACTTGCGCAGCACGGACTTAGCAGTACGGTGTCGCCTGGCTTTGCCATAGCATAGCAGGCCTCGATGCACTCCTTCATAGAGTGGGTGTCGCGTACAGGAATGCCCAATTCATCGAAGTTTTCGTGCAATTTCTGGTTGTCTGCACCGAGGTAAACCAAGCCTACGCACTTCTTTTTCACAAGGTCTTTAATGGCGTTGTAGTCGTTGCCCTTGTCTTTGCCACCAATAATGAGAATGGTAGGTGTACGCATACTTTCCAAAGCATACCAACAAGCGTCTACGTTCGTAGCTTTCGAGTCGTTGATGTATTGAACACCAGCCACCTTGCATACCTTTTCCAAGCGATGTTCCACACCGGGGAAATCGCTCAGGCTTTTGCGAATGCTTTCTTTCTTGATGCCACTGATATTCGATGCTAATCCTGCTGCCAACGAGTTGTATATGTTGTGCTTGCCCGTAAGCGACAAGTCTTCCTGTTCCATATTGAATGGGGTGGGCTGTTCGAGGGTGTACTGCCCTTCCTCTATGTAGCCGATGCTGCCCTTCTCTTTGAGTTCGGAGAATGGATATTGCACTGCCTTTACGTCGAACTTCTCCAACTCTTTCTTGATGACAGGGTCGTCGTTCCAGTAAATAAAGCAGTCTTCGTGCGTTTGGTTCTGAATGATGCGCATTTTAGAGTCGGCATACTTCTCGAACTGATTGTCGTAACGGTCCAAATGGTCGGGGGTGATATTCAGCAAGATAGCGATGTTTGCACGGAAATCGTACATATCGTCGAGTTGGAAACTGCTAAGTTCAATCACGTAGTAGTCGTGTGGCTCTTCAGCAATCTGCAAGGCGAGGCTCTTGCCGATGTTTCCTGCCAGTCCAACGTCGTATCCAGCATCTTTGAATATATGGTAGATAAGGCTTGTAGTAGTGGTCTTGCCGTTGCTACCTGTAATACAAACCATTTTGGAATTGGTGTATCGCCCTGCAAATTCTATTTCGCTGATGATGTGCGTGCCCTGTTCGATAAGCTTTTTCACTATTGGAGCTTCCTTCGGAATGCCTGGACTTTTTATGATTTCGTCGGCATTTAGAATCTTTTCCTCCGTGTGTTGCCCCTCTTCCCACTCTATGTTGTGGTCGTTGAGCAGCTTTTTATATTTATCTTTGATAGCAGACATATCCGAAACAAACACGTCGAAGCCTTTCGCTTTTGCCAATACGGCAGCTCCTGCACCGCTTTCGCCTGCTCCTAACACTACAATTCTCTTCATATTTACTTGTCTTTTATCGTCGTTTTGCAAGGCTGTTGTCCCTGCGGTTGTTTTGTTCTGGTGTATCTTTCTCGTTTTATCTAATCTTCAAAGTTATAATGGTCAGTGCCACCAAGATAATGGTTACAATCCAGAAACGAAGGGTAATCTTGCTTTCGTGCACTGGTGTGTGGGGCGTTTTGATGAGATATTTGCAGTCTGGTTCCAATCGGCTGTCTTCCGTTCGGAAGCTATCGTGGATAGGCGCACGCTTGAAAATGCGTTGCTTTATGCCTCTGCGCTTGCCCAACTTGTAGTAGTAGACTTGCAAAATAACACTTAAACTTTCCACGAAGAAGATGCCACACAAGATAGGTAGCAGCAATTCTTTATGGATAATGATAGCACCTACGGCGATGATACCGCCAATGGTGAGGCTGCCTGTGTCGCCCATAAACACTTGTGCAGGGTAGGCGTTGTACCAAAGGAAACCTATCAGCGCACCGATGAAAGCCATGAAGAACACCACCAACTCTTCCGAGCCAGGAATATACATTATGTTCAAGTAGGCGGCATATTCAATATGGCTGCTTACATAAGCCAAGATGCCTAACGCCACACCTATGATGGCGGAGTTTCCTGCACACATTCCGTCCATTCCATCGTTTAAGTTCGCACCGTTTGAAACGGCTGTTACCACGATGATGGTCATAATAACGAACAATATCCAGCCTGCTGCCGTCTTGTATTTTCCACAGAACGACATAATTTCAGAGTAGTCGAGGTTGTGGTTTTTAATGAATGGAATGGTGGTCTTGAGGGTCTTCTCGGCTTCTTCGCCGTGTTTCACAATTATTTCCTGCCCATTATTGCTGCGCATTTCCAAGTTGATGTTCGACTTGACATCGGGCGATGCCCATAGAACCAAGCCCACGATAAGACCAATAGTGAACTGTCCAACTATCTTGTACTTGCCTTTCAATCCGTCTTTGTTGTGCTTGAAAATCTTAATAAAATCGTCCATTCCACCGAGAAATCCGAGCCAAATAGTGGTAATGACCATTAAGATGAGATAGATGTTGCGCAAACGACCCAACAGCAATACAGGAATGAGCAATGCAACAATGATGATGATGCCGCCCATCGACGGTACACCAATCTTTTTAACACCGAACGGGTCGATGCTCGCATCGCGTTGCACCTCTGTAATTTGCTTTCTCTTGAGATATTTTATAAATTTTTCACCGAACCAAGCTGAAATTACCAATGCAAGAATCATTGCCATAATGGCTCGGAAACTGATGTAGCCCCATAAGTGGGAACCACTGATGCCGAACTGGTCGAGCCAACGGAAAATGTAGTATAACATAATGTCTTTATTTAAAGTTAGGCTTTTTATTCGTTACTGCTTACGGTTTCTTTACTTTAAACCGAAAATTTCACGTACCACCTCGTGGTCGTCGAAGTGGTGTTTTACGCCATTTATTTCTTGATAAGTTTCGTGTCCCTTGCCTGCAATCAGGATAACATCGCCCTTTTGTGCCATCATACAAGCTGTACGGATAGCTTCTTTGCGGTCGGTAATGGAGAGCACCTTCTTCTTTTGGGTGGTGTCGAGACCAGCCAACATATCGTCGATAATGGCTTGTGGGTCTTCGTTGCGGGGATTATCGCTGGTTAGGATAACCTTGTCGCTGCGCTTTACGGCTTCGAGAGCCATTAATGGACGCTTGCCTTTGTCGCGGTTGCCGCCTGCACCACATACAGTAAACACGTTCCCGCCCTTTCCATCGAGCACTTCGTGTATAGCCATCAGCACGTTTTCGAGTGCGTCTGGTGTGTGTGCATAGTCTACAATGGCTGTGTATCCTTCGGGTGAAGCGATGGGTTCCAAGCGTCCGTTTACATTCTTCAGTGTGCTGAGTGCCACCAAAATGTCTTCAGCCTTCTTGCCCAGCATAATGGCTGTACCATAAACAGCCAACAAATTGCTTACATTGAACTTGCCAATGAACTGTACACCTACTTCCTTGCCGTCTACTTCAAGGTACATTCCTTCGAAATGGCACTCTAAAATGCGTGCACGGAAGTCTGCCATGCGTTTGGTAGAGTAGGTTTTTATCTTTGCTTTGCAGTTTTGAACCATTACCATACCGTTTTTATCGTCGGCATTGATAATGGCAAAAGCGTCCTTGCTTAAATCGTCGAAGAACATTTTTTTTGCATCGCGGTAGTTCTCAAATGTCTTGTGATAGTCCAAGTGGTCGCGTGTGAGGTTGGTGAACAAGCCTCCTGCAAATTTCAATCCGCCAATGCGACGCTGGTGAATGGCGTGGCTCGAACATTCCATAAAGGCATATTCACAGCCTTCGGCTACCATTCTTGCGAGCAGTGCGTTCAGCTCTATTGGGTCGGGAGTGGTATGGCTGGCTGGCACCTCCTTGTCGTCGATGTAGTTGCAGACGGTAGAAAGCAAGCCAACTTTGTGCCCGAATTTGCGGAACATATTATATAATAAGGTGGCAATGGTTGTTTTGCCATTCGTTCCTGTTACGCCAACAAGCTTTAACTGGTGCGATGGGTCGCCATAGAAGGTTGTTGCGACTTTGCCGACAGCATCTTCGGTAGACTTGACTTGTATATAAGTAATGTCTTTCTCAGCAGTTCCTGCTGGCATATCTTCCAACAAAACCGCCGAAGCACCTAATTCTATCGCCTTTTTTATGAACTTATGGCCATCGGTCTGCGTACCTTTCATAGCAACAAACAAATGTCCTTGTTCTATTTTGCGGCTGTCGATATTGATGCCTTTGATGTCTTTGTCCGTATTGCCAACTATATTTAGCGGCTTGATGTTTTTAAGCAAATCGTTTAATTTCATATCTTGCTTCTCTCTTTTATTCGTTCTTGTTGGAGTTATCTTGCTGTGAGGTTTAGGCAAAGCGAAGTTTACAAACCATTCCTCGCTTAATCTTGTCGCCCGGTGCAAGCGATTGTTCTACCACTCTGCCACGTCCAGACATAACAACCTTTATACCACAGCTCTCTAATAGATAAATGGCATCGCGTGCTCCCATATTGTGTACATCGGGCACAAGTTGCTTGTTAATATTCTTTTTCTCTGAAAACGTTATGGCATTGTTGCTTGTTTCCACTGCTCCCCAAATGTGATTGCCAAATGGATTTGCGCCATTCCAACCGTTTTTAACGTTGAAACCGAGAGCAGAGAGTACATAGTCGGTTGCTAAAAGATTGCCACTCTTTGCCATTGGAATAGGCGAAGCGGTTGAATCTTTAGCATCAGCAACGCTGAGCTTTAGGTTTTGTGCCATAATACCTTCTGCAATGTTGTGGAAAACAACACCGCTCATACCGCCACCCGATGCTGGCAGCCCTGACTTTTGTATGCAGACAATGCAGCTATACCGCGGTGCATCGGCTGGGAAAAAGCCTGCAAAGCTTAATAAATAGTCGGTAACACCTGATTTATAGCCCGCAGCACCTTTCGACATCTGCGCCGTACCCGTCTTTCCAGCTACTGAAAACTTGTCGGAACCTGCTTTTTTGCCCAATCCTTCCGATACAACCTCGCTCAGAATGCGTTGCATTTGTATTATGGTAGATTCCTTTGCAATTTGTTCGCGTTGTACGATGGGGGGGTATTCGGCTAATATTGTTCCGTCTTTCACAACCTTCTTGACAAAGCGTGGACGCATCATTTTACCACCATTTGCTATCGCATTGTAGAATGTCAGTGTTGAAATGGGAGGCACTTGCGTTTCGTAGCCAATGCTCATCCACGCTAAAGCCGTGTTGCTCCAGTTGGTATATTGACCTCGCTTGGTCTTTTTAGGCATTCGAATCTTTGCTGGAGAATAGCCTGTGATAGGAATTTGGAGGTCGTCTGCTAAGCCTAAATCGTAAATTCCTTGCACGAACTTCTCTGGATTTCTATGATAGAAGTTGTCTATAATTCGACTGATGCCAATATTAGAACTGTATTTAAGACACCAAGGCAATGTCAGATTGCCGTAACCGCCGCGCCGCCAGTTGTGGTCCTTCATATCTCGGCCGTACATATTCCACACACCGCCACCTGTTGCCACGGTGTACATCGTGTCTACAACGTTGTCGTCGAGTGCTACCATCATAGAAGCGGTTTTGAAAACCGAGCCTGGTTCAAGTAAATCGCTTACTGCGTGGTTCTTTATTTCTCGGTATTGACCGTCTTCACACTTATCAAGATTCACGATAGCCTTAATGTCTCCTGTTGCAACTTCCATAACAATGGCTACGCCAACGTTGCCATTTATCTCTTGTAATTCCTCAAGCAAGGCTCTTTCGGCTAAGTCTTGTATGCTGACATCGATGGTTGTAACGATGTCAGAACCATCAACAGGAGGGATTTCGGTGATACTGAGGTATTTGTTTCGGATTTTTCGACGGTTCTCAATGCCGTTTGTGCCTCGCAAGATGCTATCGAACGACATTTCCAATCCGCATCGAGCCACATCTTTTGCACCATAAAGGTCGCCTACGGTACGTTGTGCAAGCGAACCGAAAGGACGGCGGCGTGCATTGAATTCTTCTTCGTGGAAGCCACTTTGGTATTTTGCGTATTTAAAAACAGGGAGTTTCTTCACCTCTTTATATGTATTGTAGTCGATGCGGAACTTCCAAATAGGGAAGTGGCGTCGTTCTTCTTTCAAGCCACTCAATAGGTATTGCTTAAATTCGCCTGCTGTTTTTTCAGGGAAGAGTTCGTTCAGTCCCTTGCAAATATAATCTATGCTATCGACAAAAGCGGTATCTTTTCCTGATTCCTTGAGTGTCTTGAAGTCCATAAAAACTTTGAACTCAGGCAATGAGCTTGCCATAAGTTCTCCATTAGAGCTAAGAATATTGCCACGTGTAGGTAAGATAGGAACATTGTCCTTCTTCTGTTTTGCTGCCACTTCCAACCAATAATCCTTCTGCACAATCATTATATAGGCAGATTTAGCAACAACAGCAATAGCTATGAGGCTCATAATAAATGCTATGAGCGAATAGCGCGGCATAATATTTTTATTATTGAACTTACTCATAATCTTTATTTTGAAGGAACGTTAATGATGAACGGAGGACGCGAAGAAATCTTCAATATGCTGTCTTTGTTGGTTTTCAGAATTTCCAACACGTGACTTTCTCGTGAGCGTTCTGTAAGTTGGCTGCTGCTCGACAAGGCTCTGTACTTCGCATCGGATAACTCTGTTTCGAGTTTGTCAATCTCTATCAAGTCTTTCTGAACGCTGTAACGATTTGATATATATATAATAACGAAAACCACGATGAGAACAATGAGTCCAATGTTATTCCTTAGGAAATGTGCTGAGAATATGTCGCCACCGAGTATTTTCTTCAATGTGAAGTTGCTCGATAAGGGCTGTTCGTCTTCTCTTGCTTGCTCCTCAATCGCATTTTTCAGTGCTTTTTCTTCTTCTATTATCTTTGCAGCCTTTACCTCTTCGGTTTTCTGCTTATCGTTTTTCTCTTCTTTATCGTCTTCTTTTTGGAGTTTAGAACTTTCATTGTTCTTTGTAAGTTGAGGCTTTTCTACTTCCAACTCAACCTCAGTTCCGTCCATAGCCACAGAATCAGTAGACTGCTCAGACAATGTTGTTGCCTCTGCAGTCTCCTCTTTTTTTCGTTCTCTTACAGTGAAAATGGGCTTTGCCACCACTTCCTGTACTTCTTCGTTTTCTGTTAGCTTATCGCTCATTTATTTCTTTTCGGCTATTCTAAGTTTTGCACTGCGGCTTCGTGGATTGCTTTCTTGCTCGTTCTCGTCTGGCACTATTACCTTGTTGTTTATCAACTTGAAGGGTGAATTGACGCGTCCGAAGAAGTCTTGTTCCACCTTACCTTCAATATTGCCCGATTTCATCATATTTTTCACGATGCGGTCTTCCAATGAATGGTAAGTAATAATGGAGAGCCTACCTCCTGGTTTTAGCACTTTTGAAGCACTGTTGAGCATTTCCTTCAGTGCAACCATCTCTTGGTTTACCTCTATGCGGAGTGCTTGAAACAGCTTTGCCATTTCCTTTTTCTCCCGTTCTCGTTTGAAAATCGGTTCCACAACGGCCTGAAAGTCCTTCGTTGTAAGTATGGGTGTTGTACTTCTGCTATTCATAATGGCGGCAGCAATCTTGCGCGAGTTCTTCAGTTCTCCATAAAGGTAGAACATATTTGCAAGTTTTTCCTCGTCGTATTCCCGCAGAATGTCGGCAGCAGTCCTGCCTGCCCGTTTGTTCATACGCATATCAAGTGGAGCATCAAAGCGGAATGAAAATCCTCTTTGCTCGTCGTCGAAGTGATGACTGCTTACTCCCAAGTCGCCCAACAAACCGTCTATCTGCTCTACGCCATAATAATGCAACCAGTTTGACAAGTATCTGAAGTTGGAACGTACAAACGTAAAGTTCTCAGGCTTCTCTCCATTGCCGCCGATTTCGCATATATTCTGTTCTGCATCGGCATCTTGGTCGAAGCTGTATAGGTGTCCTTTCTTGCTAAGACGTGAGAGAATCTCCCTGCTATGTCCGCCACCGCCAAAGGTAACGTCTACATAAATTCCGTCAGGGTGAATGTTCAAACCATCAACACTCTCGCGAAGCAATACCGGAACATGATATGTTTCAGCGGTCTTAACCATATTTTCTTTATCGGGTTGTATCTGTGGCGAGTGCTTTTGTTTCTCCTGAATTTCCCATAATAGTCTCCAATGTTTCACTAAAGTCGTCTGGGTCAAGGAATGCGTTCTCGTTCTCGTTGTTCCAAATCTCAATGCAATCGTCCATACCAATGAATTTTATTTGCTGGTCGATGTTTGCCATTCTCAAGTATCGTTTCGGTATTAAGAAGCGTCCGTTACCATCGAGTACGATGGTTTCAACGTCTGAGACGAATTGGCGATAAACCATCTGGTCGCGTTTGTTCCAACGATTGAGGTGGCTGCGGAGATTATCGAGCATCTTGTTCCACACCGATTGGGGGTAGATGACCAAGCAAGGCTGGAAAACATCTTTCTTCATAATCAGCGACTCTTCGCCAGATGTGCTCAATATCTTGCGGAATGTTGCTGGCAAAAAGGCTCTTCCTTTCACGTCAGTCTTGGCTTCTATGCTACCTAAAAATCGCATGTGTACTTCTTATATAATTGAAATTTCGGTTCAAAGTTAAGTAAAATTCCCCACATTTCACCTCTTTCCTCCACAAAGTTTGCGTTATTCTTGTATTTTTAATATATTTAACGCAAAGTAAAGGTGTAGAAGAAGTGTGTAAAAGACTTGTTGTAAGTATTTTTCATTATATTTTGAGTGTGGCTTTGATGTACTTTCAAGTAGTTTTACGCATAACTTTCGTATTGGTTTTGGCGTGCAAATCAATGGTTATTGAGCATTTTTTTTATAAAAAAGTCGAATATCTCAAAAGGTTTAGCTATATTTGCACTCTATTTGAGAACTTGGAAAAATTAGAAAGCATATAGCAAGTAACATGGAGAGGACCATCGATATCCAAAAGATACTGTACAGTAAAATGGGCTCGAAGGCAAAGTTTGTTCCTCGTTTTGTGATTAATTGGTTTAGAAACATTATTCACGAAGACGAGGTTAATCAGTTCCTGTGGGAAAATCGAGACAAGACAGGAACGGAATGGCTTACCGAATGTGTGCATTACCTGCGTATGACGCTTGAGATAGAGGGCTTGGAAAACTTGCCCGACAAGAACGATGGCAAACTCTATACATTTGTTTCTAATCACCCGCTTGGCGGACAAGACGGTGTTGCATTAGGTTCTATCATCGGCAAACATTACGATGGAAAGTTTCGTTACCTTTTGAACGACTTGCTGTTGAATCTGCCTGGTTTGGAGCCTGTGAGTATCGGAATAAACAAAACTGGCAAGCAGAGTCGCGATTTCCCTCGCATGGTGGAGGCTGGATTTAGCAGCGACAACCATATTGTGATGTTTCCAGCAGGCTTGAACAGTAGAAAGCAAAATGGTGTGATTCGTGATTTGCCTTGGAAGAAGACTTTCATAACGAAGAGTGTAGAGTATCAACGCGATGTTGTGCCAATCCATTTCAGTGGACGCAATTCGGAACGGTTTTATAAAATAGCCCATTTCAGCGATAAATACGTGAAGAAAGTAAATCTTGCGATGTTCTTCTTGGTCGATGAAATGTATAGAAATGTTGGCAAAACATTTCGTGTCAGTTTTGGAAAACCTATTCCGTGGCAGACTTTCGATGACAGCAAAACACCGATGGAATGGGCACAATTTGTTCAAGATAAGGTGTATGAACTTTAGGAAAGTTTTACTTGTTATGAAGTAATGCGAAATAAAGAGATGCGATAAAAAGCAATAATATGAAGGAAGAAGAGATTATCCAACCAGTCAGTAAGGAACTTTTGAAAAGCGAACTTACTCCAGACAGATTGCTGAGAGGTACGAATAAGAGTCATAACGACATCTATGTATTCTCGGCAAGCGAAGCTCCGCATCTGATGGACGAAGTTGGACGATTGCGCGAAGAGGCTTTCCGCAGTGCCGGTGGCGGTACGGGAAAGGCAAAGGATATTGACGAATTTGACCTGATGCCCAATGGTTGCAAGCAACTTATCGTGTGGAATCCTGACAACGAAGAGATTATAGGCGGTTATCGTTATGTGTTTGGCAAAGAGTGGAAGTTTGGCAGCGATGGCCAACCTATACTTCCTACCAGCCATATGTTCCATTTTTCCGATAAGTTCTTGAAAGAATACGCTCCCTACACGGTTGAATTGGGTCGCTCTTTCGTCTCTTTGGGATACCAGAACGTTCGTGAAAATTCTAAAAGTATCTTTGCACTCGATAATCTTTGGGACGGTTTAGGCGCGCTCACGGTGCTGAATCCTCACTGCAAATACTTCTTCGGTAAAATGACGATGTATCCGTCGTATATCCGTCGTGGTCGCGATATGATTCTTTACTTCCTCAAGAAGTTCTTTGACGACAAGGAAAACCTCATTATACCGATAAAACCGCTCAAAATCGACACTCCTTTCTCCGAATTTGAGTCGTTATTCGATGCTGCTTCCTTTAAAGAAAACTATCGTATTTTGAATAGGGAAATACGCAAGTTAGGGTTCAATATCCCTCCTTTGGTTAATGCTTATATGAACCTTTCGCCAACTATGAAACTCTTTGGAACGGGTATTAACAATGGTTTTGGCGATGTAGAAGAAACAGGAATCCTTATCGCTGTGGACGAAATATTTGAAGAGAAGCGCGTTCGCCATATTGAAAGCTTTGTAAAAGACCACCCAGAAGCACTTAAGATAACAAGCGGTGCGAACAAAGTGATTTACGAGGAGAGGTAAAATTTAGAAAAGTAATAGATTATAATAAAACACTAAACCAGTATTTATTGTCCATTTCATCGAGGAAAAGGCAACGAATACTGATTTTTTATTTTGTGTTTCCAAGCTCAAAGCGCAGTTGCCGCTTTTCATTGGAATTACCTTCACAACATCAAAGGCAACTTCCCACACCTGCCTTCAGCAGTAACAAGAGAACGAATCCCTTACCGAACTGCTGCCAAGTTGAAGTTTATGCCCGTTTTAACGAATGAATAGGAGTTCACGATATTTCGGCAACGTCCACATTTCGTCGCTCACAATCAGTTCGAGCTTGTCTATTTCGTGGCGTATCTCTTCCATCTTCGTGGTAATGTTGTCGTGGTAGGCAATGGCTTTTTCGCGTTGGTTTTCTATTCTGTTGGCAATTTTCCTTACCTCAATAAGTTCGTCCACGCCTGTTTCTATGGCTTGCATACGCTCCGCAATTTCCTTTAGAATCTTTACATTGCGTGCCGTAAGCCGTTCGCCTTCCTCTCTGCCGAAGATGTTTATCATCGAACTGACGTTCTTTGCCAACCTGCTTTGGTAATGAGTTACAACAGGAATGATGTGGTTCATAGCCAAATCGCCGATTACACGTGCTTCTATCTGAATCTTTTTCGTGTAAGTTTCCCACTTCACCTCGTTGCGGGCTTCGAGTTCGTTGCGCCTCATTACGTTCATAGATTCGAACATTTGCACGGAATCATCGCACAAATAGGTATCGAAACATACAGGACAACTTGCCTCGCAGTCCAAACCTCTCTGCGCTGCCTCAGCTTTCCACTCGTCGCTGTAACCATTTCCGTCGAAGTGGATAGGCTTACAGGCTTTAATATCGTTGCGAACAACTTCTATAATCGCACTCGTCTGGTCTTCGCCTTGTTCAATCAGCGCATCAACACGTTGCTTGAAACTTGTCAGAGCTTCTGCCACAGCCGTATTTAGTACGATGAGCGAAGAGGCGCAGTTGGCTTCCGACCCTACTGCGCGCAGTTCAAAGCGATTGCCGGTAAAGGCAAATGGCGACGTGCGGTTGCGGTCGGTGTTGTCGATGAACAGCTCTGGAATTTCTGGTATGTCGAGTTGCACGCCTTGTTTCCCCTTCACGGTGAACAAGTCTTTCTTGTCGGCTTTCTCTATATGTTCAAACAAGTCGGTCAGTTGTTTGCCAAGGAACGACGAAATAATGGCAGGCGGTGCTTCGTTCGCCCCCAAGCGATGGTCGTTGGTCGCACTCATAACCGATGCTTTCAGCAATCCGTTGTGTTTGTAAACGCCCATTAATGTTTCTACCACAAAGACTACGAAGCGCAAATTGTCGTTTGTGTTCTTGCCGCTTTTGTGCAACAACACCCCTGTATCGGTAGCCAAACTCCAGTTGTTGTGCTTTCCTGAACCGTTGATGCCTGCGAAAGGTTTTTCGTGTAGCAGCACACGGAAACTATGTCGGTGTGCAACCTTCTTCATCAGTGCCATCAGCAGCATGTTGTGGTCTACTGCCAAGTTGCATTCCTCGAAGATTGGAGCAAGCTCGAATTGTCCCGGAGCAACCTCGTTGTGGCGGGTTTTTACAGGTATGCCCAGCTCTAAGGCACGGATTTCCAAATCTTTCATAAAGGCTTGGACACGTTCTGGGATAGTGCCGAAGTAGTGGTCGTCCATTTGTTGGTTCTTTGCAGAGTCGTGTCCCATCAGCGTTCTGCCCGTAAGCATCAAGTCGGGACGTGCAAAATATAAGTCCTCGTCTACAAGGAAGTACTCCTGTTCCCAGCCCAAATTGGTGTGTACCTTCTTTACATCGGGGTAGAAATACTGGCAAACATCTTTTGCCGCACTGTTTACGGCAAGCAACGAACGCAGCAGCGGTGCCTTGTAGTCGAGTGCTTCGCCCGTGTAAGAAATGAAGATAGTAGGAATACAAAGTGTGTCGTCTATGATGAAGACTGGACTTGTGGGGTCCCACGCCGAGTAGCCGCGTGCCTCGAAAGTGTTGCGAATGCCACCCGATGGAAACGAACTTGCATCTGGCTCTTGCTGTACGAGCAGTTTTCCCGAGAAGTCCTCGAGCATTCCGCCTTTCCCGTTCGACTCTATGAAGGAATCGTGCTTTTCCGCTGTGCCTTCTGTCAGGGGCTGAAACCAGTGCGTATAGTGCGTAACACCATTCTCTTTTGCCCACTTTTTCATACCGTTTGCCACACCATCGGCAATCGAACGGTCGAGGCGTTTGCCGTTTTCCATTACGTCCATCATCTTGTTGAAGATGTCCACAGGAAGGTATTTGTACATTTTGTCGCGGTTGAAAACGTACTTCCCAAATAGTTCGGAAGGGCGTTCGTTCGGCAATTCTAAATCTACGGGGCGTTTTCTAAAAGCCTCTTTTACAACTTCAAATCTTAAGTTACCCATACTTCTTTTTACTTTTTGCAGCTTTTGTGTAATGCAAAAATAAACATTTGTTTGCAATTTACAAAATAATTGTAGCATTTTGATATGTGTATTGTTTGAAAAATTAATATATATCATTTATTTTAGTTTTCTTGCAGCTTTTGGTTTGTGTAGGAATATCGTTTCATTTTTTCCAATAGGCAAGCCTCTTTGCACCTACACCATTGCTTCTGTATACATTATCATATAAAGCGAAATCAGACAATAATGGTGTAAATATTTTTCACAAGATAATCTATTGTCTAACTTCCTTGTTATCAATGCGTTGTAAAACCTATTGTTTTGCGTTCCAAAAGCGGCTGTTTTGCACGGTAAAAGCGTAGGTTTTGCAATGTAAAACAGCCGCTTTCGCAATGCCAAATCGAAATTATCGTTTTTCAATGAAATTATCTTTACAAAATAAAAGCCATTTCAGTATATTTCTTGTAGACTACAAAAGAGGAATTATTCGTCAATAAACGGCTGAAAAACACGAAGAAAGTACCAAATTAAGGGAGCCTTTTTTATATTTAACAGAGTACAAACAGAATTATAAGAAAAAAGATGAATAATTACCGAAAAATAATTACCTTTGTACGATTAGTGAACAATAATTTTTAATCTAACTTATAAAAATGAAACTGAAACATTTCCTTTTTGTTGCCTTGTTCTTTATTGCAGGAATGGCAAACGCACAACAGTTTGGCTCAATTCCAGTAAACAAGAATGTAAGGCAGGGTAAACTCAGCAATGGTCTGACTTATTACATCTTGCGCAACAACTGGCCTGAGAATGTAGCCAACTTCTACATTGCGCAGCGTGTTGGTTCTATTCAAGAAGAAGAACCACAACGTGGTTTGGCTCACTTCCTTGAGCACATGGCGTTCAATGGTTCTGAACACTTCCCAGACTCTACTTTGCTGGAGTTTACACGCTCGCTCGGTGTGCAGTTTGGTAGCGATTTGAACGCTTATACCTCTATCGAAGAGACTGTTTACCGCATTAGCAACGTACCGACAAAGCGTCAGTCAGCACTCGATTCTTGCTTGTTGGTTTTGAAAGATTGGTCTAACGGTCTTACGCTCGACGACAAGGAAATAGACAAGGAGCGTGGTGTTATCCACCAAGAATGGCAATTGAGCCAGAACGCAATGATGCGTATCTACGACCGTTCGTTGCCAAAGCTCTATCCTAACAACAAGTACGGACTTCGCTTGCCTATCGGTTTGATGAGCGTGGTAGACAACTTCAAGTACCAAGCCCTCCGCGATTACTATCACAAATGGTATCGTCCAGACAACCAATGTATCATTGTCGTGGGCGATGTAGACGTAGACCGCACCGAAGCACAGATTAAGAAGCTATGGGCAAATGCTACCGTGCCAGCCAATGCTGCGCAAGTAACAAAGCTTCCAGTGGAAGACAACGAGCAGGCTATCTATGTTTTCGACAAGGATAAGGAAATGCAGAACTCTACTATCGGCATTTTTATGAAGCACGATGTGTTCCCTGACGAAATGAAAACAAGTCAGGCATATTACATCGACAGCTATATGAAGACGATGATAGCTATGATGTTGAACCAGCGTTTCAGCGAAATGAAGCAGAAAGCAGACTGCCCATTTACCAGCGCAGGTGGTTACGACGGCAGATTTATGCTCTCAAGCACTAAAGATGCGTTCACATTGAACGGTAGTGCTAAGGAAGGCAAGGACATAGAAACACTCAAAGCTCTCTATCGTGAGGCACAACGTGTACGCCTGTATGGTTTCACACCTACCGAATTCGAACGTACAAAGCAAGAATTCCTTTCACAAATCGAGTCTGAATACACCAATCGTGATAAGACAACCAGCAGCCAATATGGCGACGAATTGCGCGACCACTTCTTGAAGAACGAGCCTATCCCAAGCAAGGAAGACGAGTACAAGATTATGAAGCAGCTCATCGAAATGCCTGCACTCAACTATCAGGTTGTAAACGAGTATGCTAAGGAACTTATTTCTGACAACGACAAGAATCTTGTTGTTTACATCTTCGCACAAGACAAGGCTGGAAAGGTAGACCCAACCGAAGAGAAGATGGCACAAGCCATCAAGGAAGTACGTGCAGAAAAGATAGAACCATACGTTGATAACGTAAAGAGCGAACCTCTGTTGGACGAAACAAAACTGCCAAAGGCTGGAAAAATCGTTAAGGAAACAGAGAACAAGAAGCTCGGTTACAAAGAGCTGACATTGAGCAACGGTGCTCGTGTTATCCTCAAAAAGACTGATTTCCAAGCCAACGACGTACGTTTCTACGCTGCAGCAAAGGGTGGTAGCGGCTTATACGGCAAGGCTGACTTCGACAATCTTAAGCTGTTCAACTCTGTTATGAGCAACAGCGGACTTGGAAACTTCTCAAAGCAGGAACTCACCAAGGCTCTCTACGGAAAGCAAGCAAGCGCAAGTTTGTCGCTCGGCACATACTATCAGTATGTAAGCGGCCAGTCTATACCAAAGGATATTGAAACGATGATGCAGTTGGTTTACCTCAAATTAACAAAGGTAACTAAGGATCAACAAGCATTCGACGCAATGATGAAGCAGTACGAAGAGGCTTTGAAGCACAAAGATTTGTCTCCAGAGAGTGTCTTCGGCGACTCTGTGTCAGTTACTCTCTACAACCACGAACTTCGTTACGCTCCTCTTTCAGTAAACACACTCAAAGGCGTGAATTACGACCGTGTACTCCAGATATGGAAAGAGCGTTACGCTAACCCTGGACAGTTTGTATATTACTTCGTTGGAAACTACGACGAGGCAACTCTCCGTCCACTTATCGAAAAGTATATTGGTAGCTTGCCAAAGGGTAAGGCAGAGAACTGGAAAGAAGTTCCAGGCTTCGTTAAAGGTAAAGTGTTAAACCATTTCACCTTCAAATCAGAGACTCCAAAGGCTATGAGCGTAGAAGTTTGGCACCAACCAACAAAATACACTGTTGAGAATGCCGTACTCGTAGACGCTGCAGCGCAAGTATTGTCAATGGTTTATTTGAAGGACATTCGTGAAGACCAAGGTGCTGCCTACTCAGTAGGTGCAAGCGGTGGCTTGAATCGGACTGCCGACAAGACCTTTGCCATTATTCAGGCACAGTGCCCAATGGACCCTAACAAGGCTGAAATCGCTGTTAAGCTCCTCAACGAAGGCATTAAGAACAACAGCGTAAAGGTCGATATGGATAAGCTTCAGAAGGTTAAGGACTTTATGCTCAAGCAAGCTGACATCAGCGCAAAGAACAATGGTCATTGGATAAATGTTCTCAGCGAGTATATCACATTAGGTGTAGATATTCAAAGCGACTACAAGGCTGCTGTTGAAGCTCTGACTCCAGAGAAGATTGCAGCATTCCTGAAAGGCTTGCTCGCTTCTGGCAACCACGTAGAAGTGGTGATGACACCTGCAAAATAAAACTTGTTGCGCAAGTTTTGCAATCGTAAGACTTGTGCAATATACAGATTCAATCATACAAAAGCCCACGATTGCTGTTGCAATCGTGGGCTTTTTCTGTTCTAAAGAGAGTGTGTCAAGACTCAAAGACTTGCCCTTTCTCTTTCCCTTTACAGTCTTTTCGCTTATACTTTTGCATCTGCTGTCAAGGGTGTATTTTAGTTTAACTTTGTAAAGATAATTCTGTTAAAAAGTGGCAATTGCGTTTTGACATTGCGAAAGCGGCTCTTTTGCACTGCAAAACCTATGCTTTTACCTTGCAAAACAGCCGCTTTTGGAACGCAAAACAATAGGTTTTGCAATACGTTGATGTATAGCGAGTTACACAAGTGTTGTGTTTGTGAAAAATATTTACATCTTTATTGCTTTCTTTTCATTCATAAAATAGCTTGGGTTCAGCGTAAGAATTTGAGGACGAAGATACTTCACTGCTTTTTGATTATAGGTATATTAAATCATAATCTATTCTTTCTTTAAGTATCTTGTAAATGATATACTTGCGTAATTCTTATATCGAACTTACGTGCAAGGAGGTGTGGTGCCTATGAGGAAAGATGTATAATACTCTTAATGTGTTCTCTTTCCATACCAAAAAATCTCACCCCTGCTATGTGCAGAGGTGAGATTAAGGGTTTCAATAAAGTGTTTCAGTTACACCTTATATATGTATTAGAGCTGTGGACCAGCTGCTACGAGCTTCTTACCAGCGTCGTTTCCTTCGTACTTCTTGAAGTTCTTGATGAAGCGGTCTGCGAGGTCTTTAGCCTTTTCTTCCCACTGTGATGCGTCAGCGTATGTGTCGCGTGGGTCGAGAATGTTGGTATCAACACCTTCCAACTTTGTAGGAACAGTGAAGTTGAAGTAAGGAATCTGCTTTGTTGGAGCAGCGTCGATAGAGTGGTTCAAGATTGCGTCGATGATACCGCGTGTATCCTTGATAGAGATACGCTTGCCTGTACCATTCCAACCTGTGTTCACCAAGTAAGCCTTAGCACCGCTCTTTTCCATCTTCTTAACCAGTTCTTCTGCATACTTTGTTGGGTGAAGTTCCAAGAAAGCCTGACCGAAGCAAGCTGAGAATGTAGGAGTTGGCTCTGTAATACCACGTTCTGTACCTGCCAACTTAGCTGTAAATCCAGAGAGGAAGTAGTACTTTGTCTGCTCAGAATCGAGAATTGATACTGGAGGAAGTACACCGAAAGCGTCTGCACTCAAGAAGATAACCTGCTTTGCAGCTGGACCTTGAGAAAGTGGACGTTGAATGTTCTTGATGTGGTAGATAGGATAAGAAACACGGGTGTTCTCGGTTACGCTCTTATCAGCGAAGTCAATCTTACCGTTTTTGTCTACTGTAACGTTCTCGAGCAATGCGTCGCGGCAGATAGCACCGTAGATATCTGGCTCAGCTTCTGGGTCGAGGTTGATTACTTTCGCATAGCAACCACCTTCAAAGTTGAACACACCGTTGTCGTCCCAACCGTGTTCGTCGTCTCCGATGAGCTTACGCTTAGGGTCGGTAGACAATGTTGTCTTACCAGTACCAGAGAGACCGAAGAAGATTGCAGTGTTTTCTCCGTTCAAATCGGTGTTTGCAGAGCAGTGCATAGAAGCAATACCCTTCAATGGCAAGAAGTAGTTCATCATAGAGAACATACCCTTCTTCATTTCACCACCGTACCATGTGTTGATGATAACTTGCTCCTTAGAAGTTACGTTGAACACAACAGCTGTCTCAGAGTTCAAGCCGAGTTCCTTCCAGTTCTCAACTTTAGCCTTTGATGCGTTGTAAACGATGAAGTCTGGCTCTTGTTCAAAGTCTTCTTCGCTTTGTGGGCGAATGAACATATTTGTAACAAAGTGTGCCTGCCATGCTACTTCCATGATGAAGCGCACCTTCATGCGTGTATCTTTGTGAGTACCGCAGAAACCATCAACAACAAACAAACGCTTGTTAGAAAGTTCCTTCTTTGCGATTTCCTTTACTGCATTCCAAGTTTCCTTAGTAGCTCTGTGGTTGTCGTTCTTGTATTCGTCAGATGTCCACCATACTGTATCGTGTGAGTTTTCATCATCAACGATGAACTTATCTTTAGGAGAACGACCGGTGTAGATACCTGTCATTACGTTAACAGCACCAAGTTCTGTTTCCTGGCCTACTTCGTAACCTTCAAGACTCTCTTTTGTTTCTTCATTGAACAATACTTCGTATGAAGGATTGTACAGCACTTCTTTTGCGCCTGTAATGCCATAATTGGCAAGTACGCTCTTATCAAATTTTGCCATTTGTAAATATTATATAAATGTTGAAATTAATTCCGTATCTTGTAACAACTTTACCTTAAAATAACACCGCAAAGGTAATAATTTTATGATGTAATGCAAAATGATAGATATAAAAAATGCAGCAATAAGACATTTGCAAGGTTAAAGAATATAAAAAATATTATTGTCGGCAGATATTTGCTATTCAGACGTTGCAAATAATAAACTATTTTCTTAATTTTGCCACAATTTTGGGCGCATAAAAACTATTACCCCAATTTAACCATACTATAAAAAGAAAAAATGGAAATCATTAACTTCTCGGAACAAAACTCCATTGTAAACCAGTACATGGCAGAAATCCGCGACAAGGACTACCAGACAAACCGTCTCCTTTTCCGTAACAACGTAATGCGAATAGGAGAATTCGAAGCATTCGAAATCTCTAAAACACTTCAGTACGAAATGAAGGAAATACAGACTCCGCTGGGCATTTCAAAGGTAAACGTGCCCACCGACAAGATTGTACTTGCCACTATCTTTCGTGCAGGACTTCCTTTCCACAACGGATTTCTCAACATTTTCGACCACGCAGGCAATGCTTTCGTAAGCGCATACAGGGAATACAAGGACAAGGAACACCACGAAGTTGGCATTCACGTAGAATATTTGGCAACACCGAATATTGACGGCAAAACCCTCATTATTGCCGACCCAATGTTGGCAACAGGTGGTTCGATGGAGCTTGGCTACAAGGCGATACTCTCTAAAGGTACACCTCGCCACGTCCATATCGCTTGTGTGATAGCTTCTCCAGAAGGTATCGACCACATTAAAAGGACTTTCCCCGACGACAAGACTACCATTTGGTGCGGTGCAATCGACGAAGGCTTGAACGAACACAAGTACATTGTTCCCGGCTTCGGCGATGCTGGCGACCTTTGCTACGGCGAAAAACTCTAAGCACAATTTACAAACCACGCAGCAGCAATGGCTGATATTAGCCATTGCAAAGCAGTTTTTTCTATAAAATAAAGCGGAGTGGCGACGTAAGGAACCACTCCTTTCCACTTTGTTTTTTTCTTTTTCATCCCCATTTTTATTCTTCTCGGCATTTCCAACAAGCCTATAGACAGCGTTTATAACGTTTCGTTTAGAAATCGGCGCAGTGCTCTTGTTCTCTGAAATACCGGGATATGCAATGTTTTTGAAGGGAAATAATTGCCCCTTTCTTGCCTATAACAATTACTGAAAAACAGCTTTGGTTTTGTAAAGATAATTCTCTTAAAAAGTGATAACTGCGCTTTGGCGTTGCGAAAGCGGCTCTTTTGCGACGCAAAACCTACGCTTTTACCGTGCAAAACAGCCGCTTTTGGAACGCAAAACAATAGGTTTTGTAACACGCTTATGTATAGACAGTTACGCAATAGTTACGCTTGTGAAAAATATTTACATTCTTGTTGCCTTTTACAGAGGTATCTGTACTGTAGGAATGACAATAAAACAGGTCTTCAAATACAGATAACTGTATATTTGAAGACCTTATGTTTAGATGTTCGCATCAATCTAATTCAGTAGGAAGTAGGCAGCTCTGCCAATTAATTTCCCTACATAGTACAATATGAAGATACATAATGTAAGAATCGTTAGATATGCGACCCATCGTTTATATCCTGTTAGTGAACGGTAGTTCATAGGAGTTTGATAATTCTTTTTCGTTGTTAAAACACTTTATTTTTATTCCTCTGCTGACTCTGGAGCCTTACCGATAAGGTCCATAAACTGGTCGAGCTTAGGAGTAATGATAATTTGTGTGCGGCGGTTGCGCTGCTTTCCAAGCTCTGTGTCGTTGGTTGCGAGTGGGTTAAACTCGCCACGTCCACCTGCAGTCAGACGTTTTGGGTCTACACCGAAGCGGGTTTGCAAGTATTGTGCCACCGATGAAGCACGCAAACAAGAGAGATCCCAGTTGTTGCGAATGTTCTTCATCTTTTCGCTCTGTGCATTTACAGGCACGTTGTCAGTGTTACCCTCAATCAGCACATCGTAGTCTCTGTAGTCGGTAATAATCTTTGCAATCTTGCTAAGGGTTTGTTCTGCACGTTCGTTTACTTCGTAAGAACCGCTCTTATAGAGCATATTGTCTGCCAACGAGATGTAGACAACGCCCTTCAACACCTGAACATCAACTTCTTTGAGTTCCTCCTTGCTGAGGCTACGTGTAAGGTTGTTGGTAAGAACAAGGTTGAGAGAGTCGCTCTTGGTCTTCACTTCCACGAGGTGACGAATGTACTGGTTGCTCTCGTTGATTTGGTCTACCAACTTAGAAATATTGATATTGTTTGAATTGGCATTGTTCAAACTCTGGTCGAGGCTACCCTGTAAAGCTGCTGCGCTTGCCTTTGCCTGTGCCAATTGGTCTTCCAAACTCTTTATACGAGCATTGTTTGCTGCAATTGTTTCTTTAGCATTTTGGTATTCGCTCGATAGGCGTTGGTTTTCTGATTGGCAATTCTGCAAATCTTTCTTGCTGGCACAACCTGTCATCAACAGTGCACCTGCACACAAGGTTAATACTAAAAGGTTCTTTTTCATATTGCTAATAGTTTATTAATTTATACTCAATTATGTTTGCTTTGCTCGAATGCATCAAGTGCAGACGTATTGCGCCTGCTTGCCGTGCAAAGATATTCATTTGGTTGCAGATAGCTATAAAAGTAAAAAAGGTTTAGCTTATTTTAAGCGAGTTTAAGTATTTACAAGCTAAAAACGCTATACATTCTACTCAATAGGCTCTATCTTGGGGGCTTTCATATCGGAAGGCTGTGTGCCGTTGCTTCCCGTTTCCTCTTTTATAGGGGGCGGTGGTAACGCTGGCACTTCGATTGGTTCGGGTTCAGGTATGTTGTTAATGTTACTGTTGTCATCTTCTGAATCAACGTAGTCCACCTTCTTGTTTTCCTTTACCTCTACTTCCTTCGCCTCTTCTTTCGTCAATACAGGGATTTTCGATGTGGTATCAATGCCTATCACCGCACCCGACATATCCACTTCGTACTTGCGTGGCGGTGCCATATCGCGGGTTGCCATTAGGACCGACAGCAACAGCGAACCAAAGAAAAGCACCCCTGCACAGATGGCAACGGGCTTGGTGTATGTAGGTTTCTTGTTTCCTTGTGAGTTCATAAACACATTTTAGAATGACGAACGTATGCAAAAGCAAAGTTGTTTCTATTGCGCAAAAGTACTGAAAATATCCAATACCACCAAAAGAATGTACAAAATGCTACTGTTTCTTCTTGCTTATCTGGCGGTCAGAAAGCGCATCGCTCGCCTTGTTGAGAGTTTTATCGACATTGTTGCCGAACTTCTTGCCTGCCTCGCTCAGTTTTTTCAGGAACTTTTTGCCGTTCTTTTGGGCTTTGCCTGCAACTCTTCCGATGGCTTCCGACTCGCGTTCCATAAAGTTTTCCATACCGTCGCCAATGTTGCTGAGCCCTTCTTTTATCTTTTCTTCAGATGTTTTCTTCTTGTACGTTGTGGTATCTGTTGTGTAAACATCGTAGTTTTCCGTTGCATAAGTTTCTGTTTGCTGCTTTTTATCAGTAGTCTGCTTGTTCTGTTTTGCTTTTGAAACTTGCTTCTTTTCAGGCACAGGATAGTTTAGAACTGCATTTGTCTGTGCATTCACGCTTGTGCTAATTCCTATGAAAAGGAAAGTCAGTAGGATATAAACAATCTTTGTTTTCATTTTTACTGAGGATTTAATTTGTTAATACTTATATGATTTCACTGTTTTATGAGCTTTCTTACTACAAACCAAATGTGCTTTGCAAGGGTAGGGAATACGCCATAGTGCTTGCACATTACCTGAAAACGCTCGCGAAGCGATGCACGGTGGTGCAGCGTAGTTTGCCCTTCTTCCATATAGTTGGCTATTACGGCGTGCACGTTTCTAAGCAACAGTCCCTTCCGTTCGCCCTCGCGCATTATCTTTATGCACCAATCCACGTCGGCAGAATAACGATAGTGCGTGTCGAAAGGTGTTTTCCGTGCAATATCCAAGCGAGCATAAAAGGCTTGATGGCATACCAACATACCGTCGCGAAACGAACGCCAAGTAAGCTTTTCGGGCGGTTGCAGCCTGCGATGATACAGGAAATTGCCTTTTTCGTCTATAATATCAGTATTGCCATATACCACTGCAGGGCGTTCTTCGCCGTCGCCTACTTCGGCTGCCAATGCTACTTTCTCGAGTGTGTCAGCTGTTGGAAAGCGGTCGCCAGCATTCAGAAACACCACATAATCGCCCTTTGCGCATACCAAACCTTTGTTCATAGCGTCGTAAAGTCCTTTGTCAGGCTCGCTGTATATACGAACTACATGTTCGTTTTCTGCACTGTCCGACATTTCTTTATAGGCTTCAGCTATCGTTACAGTATTGTCTGTCGAGGCACCGTCCACGATAATGTGTTCCACCGTGGGGAAATCCTGCATCAGCACACTGTCTAACGTAGGCTGCAACACATCGGCTGCGTTATAGGTAATGGTGATTACTGAGAATGTTATCATTTATTTGTTCTTTGAATAAGCAACTGCTCTCTTGTAAATATCTATATATTGCATGGCTACATGCGTTTGCGAATAGCACTGTTTCACCTTTTCTACAGCATTGGCAGACAGCTTTTCGTAGTCGGCAACGTTCAACACCCAGTTTATTCCGTATGCCAAATCGGACGAGTCTTTCATTTCCACGACATAGCCATTGTGCTCGTGGTCTATCATTTCAGGAATACCGCCCACCTCAAAACCTACACACGGTACGCCACAAGCCATTGCTTCCATAATGGTGTTGGGCAGATTATCTGACAGCGATGGCAACACAAACACGTCAATGGCATTGTAAACGTCCACTATCTGCTGCGTATCGCTCACATATCCTAATGGAAACATCGGCAAGTCGAAGTTCTCTCGCAGGTCGTCAGCGTGTCCGCCGAGCACTACAACTGCCGTGTTTGCTAACGTTTCGGGGTGCTGTTCCACCATTTTTCGGCACGCATCAACCAAGTAACCCATACCTTTATTCTGGTTTGTAACCCGTTGCGATGCAAAAAGTATCAAGCGTTTATCGGTTGGCAAACCCAGTTTTCTGCGGGCTTCAGCCTTGTCTGCCTTGCAGAAAACGCTTGTATCGATTGGGTTCGGAATACATTCTATGGTATTCTGACCTATCAATGCGCTCCGCTTTGCTTCGCCTTGCAGCCACTTGCTGCACGTTATATATATAATATGTGAACGCCCTTCTATTGCTTCCTTGCGCTTCCACGTCCTCCGTGCAAGGTTTCTTCCTATGCCCGAGGGCAGCAGACGGCAGTCTGTGCATTGGGTTTCAAACTGCCGACAGGCTAACGTAATGTGGCATACAGCCGTAGCGGGCCATATATCGTGCATTGTCCACACGAGCGGTTTGCCAGTTTTCAGTATCTTTTCAATACCTTTGAGCGACAGCATACCTTGGTTTATCCACGCCAAATGAACGACGTCGGCATCTTTAAATGCCTGCAACTGCGTTATGTCGGTACCTGCATTGGCAATGTCGATAGCAAACAGATTGCGCTTGGAGAAGTGCAAGTGCCAGAATATACACCATCGTTCCCACAGCTTATTCCATTGTGTGCGCCACCCATTCTTTATTGTAAACACAGTCGTGTCGTCGCTTAACTTATCGCGAACAAGCATATTTGCTTCAATTCCGTTGTTGTTCAGCGCATCTTTCAAACGGTTTGCAGCCACAGCGGCACCTCCCGTCCGTTCACTTGTATTTACAATCAGTACTTTCATCATACCTTAGTTTCACCTGACAAAGATACAAGTTTTCAATGAAATAATAGAAAAAAGCAGGAAATAATCCTATAAAACCGCTCTAACTGCTTCATATACTATCGTTTGACATATATCAAGAATTTGCGGTTTTGCAAAAAACGAACCTTGAAATATTTGCAAGTATTCCAAATACTATCTACCTTTGCATCGTCAAAAGGTTAATAGATTGTTTAGGTTAGTAGTAATAGATTTAGGTTTTTAGTTATTTTTTAAAGGTAAAAGTTTAACAGATTGTGTAATAAGGAAAACAAGGAGACCGTGAGGTTTCCTCTATTCATAAGACAAAAGACAATTAAGGTTAAACAAAATAAATGCTGAAGCTCGTTGAGAGTTTCAGCATTTATTTTTATCCCCTTTGTTTTCTTGCTGCAAACGAAGTCCCGTTTGAGAGTAGTTCAGCAAGACTTATTTCCTTTTCGTTGTTCAAGAGAAATGCAGAAGAATAGCCATCGTTTTGTAAAGATTATTCTGAAGAAAAATGATAATTTCGTTTTGGCATTGCAAAAGCGTAGGTTTTGCACGCCAAAAGAGCCGCTTTTACCGTGCAAAAGCGGCTCTTTCACAATGCGAAACAATAGGTTTTGGAACGTGTTGATAATGAAGTTGTTACGCAACAATGTTGTTGCGGAAAAATGTTTACACTTTTGCCACCTTCTTTCCGCCCATAAAACATAGAGCAGACTTGTGTCTAAAGTAGACGAAAATAGACGCTGATGTATTTGCTTTATCGGCTTGCATAAAGGCGGAATCGCAAAGCTGATACATACAGACAAAATAGAAAAAGGTGGTGTATCATTGTTTGAAACACCACCTTTTTACTTTCTCAAATCATCAACTAACCTAAATAATTTACTCTCTAATAATAACTAATCAACAATTTTTTTACTTACGTGAACTGCTTGTGCTATATTGGCAGTTACGATAGCAACTATCATCAATATTATGAACATAATCTTTTTACCTTTCTTGAGAGCCGCTTGCCCTCACTATTTTAACTTTTTACCTATTGTTTACGAGTGCAAAGTTACGGCTTCTTGGATTTTCAGGCAAGCAATTCAGGCAAGATTGTGCGATATGGGCGCATTTATTGCCGTGCGTCAAGCGGATTGATTTTTATCAATGGCAAATTTGCGAGCCTCGTATTTTTTGATTAAATTTGCTGAACGATAGCGAGAACAAAGCGATGGAAAAGAATATAGAACTGCAAAATGCGTGGGACTTTGTAGAACACACAGGCATCAGCATCTTTCTTACAGGAAAGGCTGGTACAGGAAAAACAACTTTTTTGCGTGCCATTAAGCAACACAGTACAAAGCGAATGGTAGTGGTAGCCCCTACGGGAGTGGCTGCCATAAATGCTGGTGGCGTAACCATTCACTCGTTTTTTCAGCTTCCCCTTTCCCCTTTCGTACCCGAAAGTATGGTGAAACCGCGCTTTGAATACAGCAAACAGAAACGAAAGATAATGCGAACGCTCGACTTGCTCGTTATCGACGAGATTAGTATGGTGCGTGCCGACATTCTCGATGCCATCGATTCGGTGCTCCGCCGCTTCCGCGAACACGACAAGCCGTTTGGCGGAGTGCAACTCCTGATGATTGGCGACCTGCAACAGCTTACCCCCGTGGTGAAGCCCGAAGAGGAAGAACTGCTGAACCGATACTACAACACACCGTATTTCTTCGACTCGAAAGCACTGCAAAGCATACAATATGTTACGATTGAACTGACGAAAGTGTTCAGACAGCAAGATGAAACGTTCATAAACATTCTGAATCACTTCAGAGATGGCAACGTAACAGACGATGATTTCAAGACGCTGAACAAACGTTATCAACTGAATTTCAAGCCCGAAGAAGGCAGCGACTATATTCATTTGACGACTCACAACCGCATTGCCGACAATCTGAACAACAAGCAATTAAGGCAGATAGAGTCGGAAGAGTTCAGGTTCTGCGCACAGGTGGAGGGGCAATTCCCCGACAACAGCTATCCTGCAGACTATGAGCTGACGCTGAAATGCGGTGCGCAGGTAATGTTTATCCACAACGACCGCTTCGAAAGATACTACAACGGCAAGATTGGACGCATTACCTACATTGACGAAGAAAAGATAATGGTGGCTTGTGCTGGCGACGACGAGGCGATAGAAGTAGAGCCGCAGACGTGGGAGAACACTCGCTACACGCTCAACGAGCAGACAAAGCAGATTGAAGGCGAAGTGTTGGGCACCTTCACGCAGTATCCGTTGCGATTGGCTTGGGCTATTACCATACACAAAAGTCAGGGACTTACCTTTGAACACGCCATTATTGACGCCCAGCAGGCATTTGCTTCGGGACAGGTATATGTGGCTTTGAGCCGTTGTCGCTCGTTGGAGGGGTTGGTGTTGGCATCGCCGCTGAACCAGAATGCCGTTATCAACGATGTACGGGTAGACAGCTATATCGCCCAACAGAATATGCGTGCAGCAGAGAGTATAAGAAATTTGCCGTTGCTGAAAGAGGAATATTACAGAATGTTGATAATGGAACTGTTCAACTTCAACGAAATTTCCACCCTCGAATCTGCCCTTTTCAGAACTTTGGTAGAGCACTTTCACAAGTACGCCAAAACGATAGCACTTCACCGAACAACGTTGGACGACTTGCAGAAGCGCATTCTCGACGTATCGTCGAAATGGACGCAGCTTGTAAGAAGTATGCCGACGGACGATTTGCACAGTCTCGAATTTCTCGAAAGAATAAAGAGCGGCGCGCGATACTTCTACAACGAGCTTACAGAAATATTTTCCGAGCAGATTGAAATAACCAAAGGCATAGAGAGTAAGAACAAGGAAGCGATGAAGCGCATAGACAACAACATTGCCGAACTTGAACAAACCCGACAGGCAAAGCTATTGCTGTTGGAGGATATGATGGAGGAAGACTTCAGCACAAGCCGCTATCTGAAGTGCAAGCAAGAAACCATTCTTATATCAATGGGCGACGAAGATGGTGCAAAACGGCGCGACAGGAAGCGCAAGGCAAAGGCAGAAAAGAAGCCCAAAGAAGCTACACACGCCATAAGTTACAGACTTTATAAAAGCGGAATGGACTTGAAAGCCATTGCAAAAGAACGTAGTCTTACGCTGCAAACCATTGTAAACCATATTGCAAAGTATATTGCGAGTGGCGAATTGCAAGTTACCGACTTTGTAGATGAGCAGAAAGTGGCAACCATTCGACGCATACTGAAGAACTTTTCGTCTAACGAAGGCTTCAAAAGCATTAAAGATGCCTGCCCTCCTGAAATAACTTACAGCGATATAATCCTTGTTTTGGCAGAGGGAAAAAAGAAAGAAGAGGAAAGCATATAAACAAGCTAATCCCTCCTTTGCAACAAAGCCGTTTACCAATGAACATTGTATGTAACAGCAATTTTGTAATAACAATTCAACCAAAACGGTATTAAGAAAAAATAAACATATTGTTAGTAGGTTGAGGAAAATAATAACAAAGTTGCCTGTTATTAATGGAAATAAAAGCCAAAAGTATATGTTAAAGTGCTGCCATAGCCATAAAAATCCATAATTCCAAGAAAAAAACGTCGTAAATAGTTTGTTTTTTGTTTTTTTATATATACCTTTGCAACACTTATAAATAAGTCTTGATTACAAACAGACAAAATAGTTATTAGTAAGTTAATAGTCAAACAAATGTAAGTTAGTATGTCCTCGTGATGAAGGCGCACTAACAAGAATTGAGTCAAGTAATTTTTTGAGTTATTTAGTTAAGTGGCAAGGCCTATGTATGCGTGAGCAAACATAGGCTTTTTTAGGGCTTTTTATCCAAACGTTTTTGCGGTTCAATAGAAGCGTATTAGAGAATCAGTTTCCTTGTTGTTGTTGAATTTCGTTGTTGAAAAACAACTGCAATTTTGTAAAGATTATTTTATTGAAAAATGGTACTTGCGCTTTGGCATTGCGAAAGCGGCTCTTTTGCGATGTAAAACCTATGCTTTTACCGTGCAAAACAGCCGCTTTTGGAATGTAAAACAATAGGTTTTGCAATGTGTTGATAAAGAGTGAGTTAAGCGAAAGATAGGTTTGTGAAAAATATTTACATCTTTCTAAGCTTTTCCTCCTATATATAATAAGGTGTCTAAGCAGAGTAGGGTAGTTGTGAAAACATTTCTTTTATGTCGACGGCTTGCATTGAAAGGGTTGTTCTCATTCAGTTTACGTTGTGCCTTCCTCTGTGCTTTATAAGCTGTGAGAAACAAAAAAGGCTGCAACTTTATGGCTGTGGGCAGCAAAAACATTGCGGTATTGCCCTTCAAACATAAAGATGCAGCCTTAAAACTTCCTATTTGTTGTATTTTATTTTACCAATACTTTCTTTCCATTGACGATGTAAACACCTTTTGAGAGGTTACTTGTGTTGGAGTCGTCGCTAACCTTCTGACCGTAAATGGTATAAATACCAACTGCAGCAGGGTGCGTGGTGGTTGTTACATAACTAATGCCTGTTTCTACTTTGTCGAATTTATACAACTGCACAGGCTTCTGCGTTGTGCTGTTATATACCGAAAAGCGTTGCATTTGGGCATTGTAGAAAATAGACCGCTTCTCTGACAATGTAGATTTAATATCTGCATTTCCTTCTTCGGTAAAAGTTATAGTCCAGGTCGGCGACTCATTTTCAATTCCCTCTAACGAGTTCTTGTTGGTCTTGCTAACCAAGTAAACGCCACTTCCAATATCAAACAAAGCGTATGCACCCTCTGCTCCGCTAATCTTAATTCTATGTGGAGTATTCTTTCCATCGACTGTTGTTGTAATGGTAAAGTTCTTTATTTCAACCTTAGCAGGTGCATAGAATTTTCCAGTCTTGGTGCCATCAGCCTTTCCTAAAGCTGTGTTTTCTGCTTCGCAGACGATGAGATAATCTGTTCCTGTTTGCAGTTCGCTGCCCTTTGTAATCTTCTTGAAAGTGTATTTATCGTCAGACTGGTTTGGGTCTTGAGGATCTTCGGGGTCTTCGCCGTTATATCCAGGGTACACGCCACCCACATCGTTAGGGTTGGCAGGGGTTGGGCTGACATAGTTGTCGTAGCTGAACTTCTCTTCTACCTTACTTCCCCACAGATACTCTTCCAAGCCAGGGTAGTCGATAAATGGGTTTCGGTTTCCTTGAACCTTGGCAACAGCCTCGTTGCGCAATATTTCTTTTTGGCTCACAGGGTCTTCCTTAGCCCAGCGCATCAACATATCCATCTGCCATTTTACGTAGGGTTTGTATTCGTTTCCGCTCATTACAGGCGACTTCCAGCCTGCTATGGCAGCTTCGTATGCTGTTGCCATATAGAAGTAAATACGTGCAAAGTCGCCTTTATATTCATCGGCTGGCTCGAAAACAGTACCACTATAACCAGGAGTTGTGCACTTGCCCTTCTTTCCGAAATTGCCTTTGCCTGTAAACATCTCTCCCTTGTTCTCGCCATAGGGGAAGTTGTTGCGCACGCTATTAACGTATGTGTCAGCAGGAACTACGTGGAAAGCATCGTTGTGCATTGGTTTTTGCTTGTGGAACCAGCTCTTTGGCATTGAGTGCTCGCGGTTGTAGCCTCCACCTTCGCTGCCCGATGCGTGTCCTTGCATGCTTCCGCCTATTTCGTAGCTTGTCGATTTAGAGTACATATCCCACAGCTTGCCGTCTGGACGTACGTCGGCAGTTTTGTAAGTTTCCCACAAACCATTGTATTCGGTTGTGTGTAGCTTTCCCACAATCTGATATAGTTTGGTCTTTAGAGTCTTACCCGTGAAACCGTCTGCGGGTTTATAATACGTTCCAGTATTATTAGGACCTTGTGCATAAGCCACCATTCCTATGCTCAAAACTGTGAGCAACAGGATTTGTTTAAGTTTAATCATAATCTTTTAATGCTTATTTTTTCGTTAAAGAAGTTAGTTCTTATTAGTTAAATCGTTTAATTTTGAATTGTCGGAATGTTTTTGTTCCTAATAAAGGAGTACCAATCCTGCAACTGCGGAATAGCAAATCATGCGGATTGGGTTTATCTTTAGCCACATCGTACCAACAAAAGTGGCAAGGAAAAGGGCAATGCTGAGGCAGAAATGCCATAAGTTCATATTAGGTCGCGAGAAGTTTTCGGCATTGCAAAGCAGCAGTGTAGCTGCTGCCAACAACCCTACTACAACAGGGCGTACGCTCATAAAGATGGATTGAACCAACGACGTCTTCATATATTTCAGGAACAGCTTACTGATGAGAAGCATCAAAATAAGCGATGGTAGCACTAATGCGAATGTGGCTGTAATGCTGCCTAACACTGCCATTCCGCCTGTAAAGCCAGCATTGTGCACTGCCGTATAGCCGCAATAGGTTGCCGAGTTTATGCCAATAGGACCAGGGGTCATCTGCGAAATAGCCACGATATTGGTAAATTCCGCTGAAGAGAGCCAGTGATGGCGTATCACTGTCTCGGTCTGGATAAGCGAAAGCATTCCGTAACCGCCGCCGAAGCCAAACAGTCCAATCGTAAAGAATGTGTAAAAGAGTTGTAGAAATATCATATCTATTCGGTTGGGGCTATGAATTTACCATACAGATAGCCGCCTGCAACAGCAGCAATGAGTATGTAAATAGGGTTTACACCTAAATAGGCAATGAGTAATGCAGTAACAATGGGTATCCAGCAGTTGGCAAGGTTTATCTTTGCTCTTTTCGCAAGATTAAATGTGGGCACGGCAATGAGTGCCACTACGGCAGGGCGAATGCCACGAAACATAGCTTCTACCCACGCTAAGTCCATAAACTGATGGAAGAACAGCGCAACAAGAAGAATCATAAGGAACGATGGCAACACCGCCCCCAAACTTGTGCACAACGCTCCCGGCGTCTTACGGAGCTTATATCCAACGAAAATACTTATGTTTACAGCAAACACGCCAGGGCAACTCTGCGCCATTGCAATAAGGTCTACGAACTCTTCCTTGCTTATCCACTTTTTTCTTTCTACTACCTCGTTCTCTATAATAGAAATCATAGCATAGCCACCGCCGAGCGTGAACGCACCAATCTTGAAGAATGTCTTGAAGGCATTCCAATAAATAGCAAGCCCACCTCTTCTGTTTGAGGCAGAAGAAGACAGGCTTGTGTTGTTTAGTTCTTTGTTTTTGTTATCTGACATTATTATTTTATTCGTTCCTCAACCCATTGGCGTGCATTGACAAATGCCTCTATCCACGGAGTAACTTCGTCGTTGCGACGGTCTATTGGGTACCACGCTTGTTGCCAAGGGAATACAGAACGCTCAAGGTGAGGCATCATTGCGAGGTGTCTACCGTCGTCAGAGCAGATACCAGCTACATTGTAATTAGAGCCGTTCGGGTTGCCCGGATATTGTGCATAGTTATATTTCGCAACAATATTATAACGGTCTTCAGGTTCAGGAAGCATAAACTTACCTTCTCCGTGTGCCACCCAAATGCCAAGTTTGCTGCCACTGAGCGACCCTAACATAATGCTCTTGTTCTCTGGAATGTTCAATCCGAGGAAAGCACTTTCAAACTTGTGGCTGTCGTTGTACGTCAATCGTGAGCGATGCTTGTGTTCTGGGTTGATAAGATTTAGCTCTACCATTAACTGACAACCGTTACAGATGCCGAGCGACAGTGTATCTTCGCGTGCATAGAAGTTGTCAAGTGCCTGCTTAGCCTTAGGGTTATAGAGGAAAGCACCTGCCCAACCCTTTGCTGAACCGAGTACGTCGGAGTTAGAGAAACCGCCACAGAACACTATCATATTCATTTCTTCAAGCGTCTCACGACCCGAAATAAGGTCGGTCATCATAACATCTTTCACCTCGAAACCTGCGAGATAGAGGCTATAAGCCATTTCGCGGTCGCCGTTAGTACCCTTTTCTCGAATGATGGCAGCCTTTGGTTTACGGTGTGTCTGATGGGTTGTTGTGTCGTTGTCTTTCCATCTGTTTGGATTTAAACCATATTGCTGCAACTTACCTGTGAAGTTTTCGTTGAACTTCATTTCGATTGGTTGCTTCTTATAGTTGTCGTGTCGTTTCTCAGCTAACCCATTTGCAGTCTGTTTACGGTCTAACAAGTAAGATGTTTCGTACCAAGCTTCGCGCAAAGCGTCGATGTCGAAGTCGTGTTTCCAACTTCCATCGGCAATGCTAAGCGTACGGTTTTTGGTGTTTGGATAACCAATGCGTGCGAAGCCAATGCAGTTGTCTTCCAAGAAAGCCTTCACTTCATCGTTGTGTTCGTTGGCAACTTGAATGATGACACCTGGATTTTCGGCAAACAACTTGCGCATAATGTCGTCGCCTTGCATATCGTGCAAGTTGATGTTCAGACCACCTTCAGGATTTGCAAAAGTCATTTCGAGCAGCGTTGTAATCATACCACCAGCCGAAATATCGTGTCCTGCAAGAATCCACCCACGGCGAATCATCTCTTGAATGGCATCGAAGCAATCGCAGAAGTAGCGAGGCTCCTTCACGGTAGGAACGTCAGAACCAACCTTACCCAAGCTTTGTGCAAAGGCAGAACCGCCCAGACGCTGCTCGTCGAAGCTGAAATCGATGTGATAAAGGCGTGTATTCTTGTCGTTCACCAATACTGGAGAAACCACTTGGCGCACATTGCTCACCTCTGCACCGCTTGAAACGATGACTGTTCCCGGTGAAACAATCTTCTCGCCGTTAGGATATTGCTGTGTAAGCGATAGCGAATCCTTACCTGTCGGTACGTTCACACCAATGGCGCAGCAGAAATCCGACAAGGCTTTCACTGCACTGTAAAGGCGTGCGTCTTCTCCCTTTTGCGCACGGCAGGGCCACATCCAGTTTGCTGAAAGACTGATACTGTCCATTCCATCGGCAAGCGGAGCCCATACAATATTGGTCAGCGACTCAGCCACAGAGAGCACCGAGCCAGCTTCAGGCGATGCCAAACCTGCTTGCGGAGCGTGTCCGATAGCGGTGGCAATGCCCTTATAGCCACGGTAGTCGAGTGCTACCACGCCACAATCGGACAGTGGCAACTGCACTTGTCCTTGGCATTGTTGGCGTGCCACACGTCCTGTAACCGAGCGGTCTACCTTGTTGGTGAGCCAATCCTTGCAAGCTACGGCTTCCAATTGCAGCACACGTGTAACGTAATCGTCAATCTTTGCAATATCGTAAGCAACGTCGGTATATTTGCGTTCCACCGTTTCGTCCTTCATAATGGTCTTCGGTGAGTGGCCGAACATTTGCGCAACATCAAGGTCGAATGGCTTTACACCATCTTTCTGAACGAACGAGAAGTGCGCATCGCCCGTTGTTTCGCCTACCACATACATCGGCGCACGTTCGCGTTCGGCAATGCGACGCACGTGGTCAAGATACTTCTCGTCTATCAGCAAGCCCATACGTTCTTGCGATTCGTTGGCGATGATTTCCTTTGCGCTCAGCGTTTTGTCGCCGATAGGCAGCTTGTCCATATCTATTTTGCCGCCACAATCTTCTACCAATTCGCTCAAACAGTTCAAGTGTCCTGCCGAACCGTGGTCGTGAATAGAAACAACAGGGTTTTCGTCTTCTTCCACCAACGCACGAACAAGATTGTAGGCACGCTTCTGCATTTCGGGATTGGCACGCTGAATAGCATTCAACTCAATTCCGCTTGAATAGCGTCCAGTGTCTACCGACGATACCGAACCGCCACCAAGTCCGATGCGATAGTTGTCGCCACCTACAACAACAACTTTGTTTCCTGGCTGTGGCGTTTTCTTCAAGCAGTCGCGCTTCGCACCGTAGCCTACGCCACCAGCAAGCATAACCACCTTGTCGTAAGCATATTTTTCGCCGTTTTCTTGGTGTTCGAAAGTCAATACAGAACCTGCAATCAGCGGTTGTCCGAACTTATTGCCAAAGTCGCTTGCTCCGTTAGAGGCTTTCGTAAGTATCTGTTGAGGCGTCTGATAGAGCCATTCGCGCACCGGCAAAATGTCCTCCCAATCGCGCAAGGCGGGCATCTTTCCGTTTTCGTCTTGCAAGCGTGGGTAAGCCGTCATATAAACTGCTGTTCCTGCAATAGGCCAAGAGCCTACACCGCCGCCCATACGGTCGCGAATTTCGCCACCTGTGCCTGTTGCAGCACCGTTGAAAGGTTCTACAGTAGTAGGGAAATTGTGGGTTTCAGCCTTCAGCGAGATAACACTCTCAATGTTCTTCACACGGAAGAAGTCGGACGTGCTTTGGTTTTTTGGAGCAAACTGCTCTATTTCGGGCCCTTCTGCAAAGGCTACATTGTCTTTGTAAGCAGACAGAATCTTGCCTGGATTTTCCTTTGTTGTTTTCTTTATAAGGTTGAAAAGACTGCTTTCCATCACCTTTCCGTCGATGATGAACTCGCCGCCGAATATCTTGTGGCGACAGTGTTCCGAGTTTATTTGTGCAAAACCAAACACCTCCGAGTCGGTCAGTGGGCGGTTGTTCTGCTTTTCTACCTTATGTAAATATTCTATTTCCTCTGGCGACAGTGCCAATCCTTCTTCCTCGTTGAACTTCTCAAGATTGTCAACGAACTGTATTTCTGCTGGCTGAATATCCACCGTGAAGATGTCTTGATTCAATCCATCGTAGTTGCGGAATATCATTCTGTCTGGATTAGCTTCCATCGACTGCGAAGGGAAGTATTCTTCTATACGAGAAATGCCACTGATACCCATATTTTGGGTGATTTCAACGGCATTTGTACTCCAAGGAGTAATCATTTCGCGGCGTGGTCCGAGGTAGTAGCCCGACAATTCTTTGTCGTTCAACACCTTTGCGTTGCCATAAAGCCAACTCAACTTTTCAACCTCTTCCTGCGTAGGGTTGTGGTCGATTTCAGTAGCAATGACAGTGTCATTAGAAGCCAAGAAAAATAGAATCATATTGCTCTGTATGTAAATAGATTTGTATATGGAGGTTGCTAAGTTCCATTAACCGTCCTCCAACGTTAAGATATTCTTTTTGCAAAGATACACTAAATCAAGGAAAGAACAAAAAAATGACTTCCTTTTTTCAGATAGTTAGCAAATTAATCGGTAACACGCAGTGTAGCCTTATATTTGTTCAACATTGCTTTGCGATTTTCCTTATAATTTAATCAATGTCTTTTGTATTTGTTAATATCTCTAAATTAGGTGCGCTTATTGTTAAACCAGTGAGGCTTTAGCAACGGAATTACGGGCACTTTTCTGCGCTTCAGATTGTTTGTTTTCAAATAACGCCATTGTTTGCGTGCTATTGTAAGTTGCTTAACCATAGTCTGTTATCCATTTATTGGGTAGTACTGTGCAACGAAAAGGTATCTTAAATGTGATAAAACGAATACTTTTGTGGAAATATAGATGCGGTTTTGCCTTGCAAAAGAGCCGTTTTTACATTCCAAAAGTGCCGCTTTTGCTCGATGAAACCTATTGTTTTGCCTTGCGAAAGCGGTACTTTTGCAAACTGGCGGCATAGAAAACGCTTTGCCAATGCTTATTTCTGATTTTTCAGCCAAATATTTCTCGCATTTTCAAAATTAACATTTGGTGGTGTAACTTCTTTTGTATTAAGATTTGTTTACAGTTGGTGTAGCTGTTCTCTGAATAGCCCTGTCTGAATGAACCGAACGTAAAAATATCCTAACTTTTCAGCAAAATGATGGGAGTTTTAAGGAAATGGACTATATTTGCACACTTCTAACGATTTAAAACAAGAAATGACAATCGCATTATTAAGAACCATTATTCACTATGGGCTTCATTTTCTTGCACCCTTGCTGTTTGCACAGTTCTTCAGGTGCGAACGCAGGGTGAAGGCGTTTTGGATTATGTTGGCAACAATGCTTGTAGATTTAGACCATTTACTGGCGACACCTATATTCAATCCAGACCGTTGCAGTGTGGGTTTTCACCTGCTTCATTCCTATTTTATGGTAGGTGTCTATGCACTTCTGTGCGTGCTTCCCTACGAGAAACTGAAACTGCCTTGGTGGCTTCGCCCCATCGGTATCGGGCTGTTCTTTCATATGCTCACCGATTTGCAGGACTTTTATTTGTGGCAACAGTGGTTATAATGGTTTTAGAAGAATATATAAAGACTTGTCAGCGAGTAACTTTTAAAAGGAAGTGATGGCAATTTGGTGCTTTCGGCTCTTTTTTGTACTTTTGCATTAATTAAACGTAAGGATTATGATATTATCAATGACGGGCTACGGTAAAGCTGTCGTAACCTACAAAGAAAAGAAAATAAGCGTAGAGGTAAAGTCGCTAAACAGCAAGAATCTTGACCTTTCAACCCGCATTGCCCCTCTGTATAGAGAGAAGGAAATGGAAATAAGGCAGACCATTGCCAAGCGTCTGGAGCGTGGAAAGGTTGATTTCTCGTTGTGGATAGAGAAAGATGCAGCGTTGGACGCAACGCCCATCAATGCGAAACTCGTAGAAAACTACTATCGCCAGATAAAGAATATAGCGGCACAAACGGGTATTCCCGAACCTACCGACTGGTTTTCTACGTTGCTGCGTATGCCCGACGTTACAACGAAAACCGAAATAGAGGTGCTCGACGAAGAAGAGTGGGAGGCAGCAAAGAAGGCCATCAGCGAAGCCATAGAGAACTTAGTGGACTTCCGCAAGCAAGAAGGTGCTGCGCTCGAACGCAAATTCCACGAGAAAATTGATAATATAGAAGCCCTTCTGAAGAGCATAGAACCTTACGAAGAAAGCCGTGTGCCGAAGATAAAAGAGAAAATTATAGAAGGCTTGGAACAAGTGGCAAAGGTGGATTACGATAAGAACCGCTTGGAACAAGAGCTGATTTACTATATCGAGAAACTTGATATAAGCGAGGAACGACAGCGTCTGACCAACCACCTGAGCTACTTCCGCGAAACAATGGCGGAAGAAGGGCACGGCGTGGGCAAAAAGCTCGGTTTCATCGCGCAAGAGATGGGACGCGAAATAAACACGACAGGCTCTAAAAGCAATCAAGCCGAGATGCAAAACATCGTGGTGAAGATGAAAGACGAGCTGGAACAGATAAAAGAACAAGTGCTGAACGCACTGTAAAGAAACAGCAGATGCAAGGAAAACTCATAATATTTTCGGCACCGTCGGGAGCTGGTAAAAGTACCATTGTGCAGTGGCTGATGAACGAACACCCTGAACTGAAGTTGGCATTTTCTATCAGTTGTACCACACGTGCGCCTCGTGGCACGGAACGAGATGGGGTGGAATACATCTTTTTAAGTCCCGAAGCGTTTAAAAAAAGAATAGAAGACAACGATTTTTTGGAGTACGAGGAAGTTTATACCGACCGTTTCTACGGTACATTGAAGAGTCAGGTAGAGGCTCAGGCTGATAAGGGACAAAACGTTATCTTCGATGTCGATGTGAAAGGTGGTTGCAATATAAAGCAGTTTTACGGCGAAAAGGCACTCAGCTTGTTTGTTCAGCCCCCTTCTATCGCCGAACTTCGCCGCCGTTTGGAAGGCAGACAGACCGATTCGGCTGATGCCATAGAAAGCAGAATAGCCAAGGCGGAGTATGAACTCACATTTGCCGATAAATTCGACCATATTATCGTGAACGACGATTTGGCAAAGGCAAAGGAGGAAGCCTACAACATTATAAAGCAATTCGTAGAAGCATAAGGTTGCAATGAAGGTTGGAATATACGGCGGTTCGTTCAATCCTATCCACAATGGGCACATAAAATTGGCAGAAATCTTTCTGCAAGAAGCCTGTTTAGATGAGGTTTGGTTTATGGTTTCGCCGCAAAATCCATTTAAAATAAACGACAAGCTACTCGACGATACGCTGCGCTTGCAGTTGGTTAGGAAAGCACTGAATGGCAAAAACGGTATGGTTGCCTGCGATTACGAGTTTCGTTTGCCGAAACCTTCTTATACTTGGGACACGTTGCAGCGACTTTCTGCCGACTTTCCAACCTACGAGTTTGTACTTCTGATAGGAGGCGACAATTGGCAGGCGTTCGACAAATGGTATCACGCAGAAGATATTTTAGCCAACTATCGTGTTGCCGTTTATCCGAGAAAGAGCGATGAAACCGTAGAAAAATGCAACACGTTGCCGCCCGACAATGTTACATTATTGGACATTCCGCTTATCAATATAAGCAGCACAGATATACGGTTGCGCATAAAAAACGGGCATACAATCAAAGGATTGGTGCCCGAATGTATTGAAAAAGATGTGGAGAAATATTATAATGGAAAATAAAAAACTTATCCAAGGATAGGATAAGTTGAACGAATAAGTGCGTTTTTGCACGAAAACAACGGTAGAATGGCAGAGCAAACATTAAAGGAGAAAACAGCAAAAGGACTATTTTGGGGAGCATTGAACAACGGTACAATGCAAATTCTGAACGGGCTCATCGGCATATTGTTGGCTCGTTTGCTTTCTAATTCCGACTATGGCTTGATGGGAATGCTTGCCGTTTTCACAGCCGTAGCAGGAGCGTTGCAGGAGAGTGGCTTTACTTCTGCAATTGCAAACCTTGAGAATCCCACCGACAACGACTATAATTCTGTGTTTTGGTTCAGCACGATAGTAAGTTGGTGCTCTTATATTGTGCTTTTCTTTAGTGCACCGCTCATTGCCGATTTCTTTCATCACGCAGAACTCATAGACCTTTCTCGCTTTCTATTTGTTTCCTTACTGTTCTCTGCAATCGGTACTGCACCGACGGCATATCTGTTTAAGAACATTATGGTAAAGGAAACAATCATCTTGCGTGTGTCGTCTTTGGTCGTTTCGGGCATTGTCGGTATCGTGTTGGCACTGCAAGGCTATGGCTATTGGAGTTTGGCTTGGCAGCAGGTGTTGTATATAACGCTGACAAGTTTGGGACGCTTTTTCCTTATTCCGTGGCGTCCATCGCTGAAGATAGACTTTGCTCCTGTGCGCCGTATGTTCTCTTTCAGCTATAAAATATTGGTTACGACGGTGGTAAACGTTATCAGTCAGAACCTGCTGACGTTCATTTTCGGACGCCTTTATACGGCAAACGCTGTTGGAAACTTCTCGCAGGCGTTCAAATGGGACACAATGGCGAGTACAATGGTGTCGGGAACCACCTCGCAAGTGGCGCAACCGATACTGGTAGAAGTGAAAGCTGAACGCGAAAGGCAAGTCCTTGTATTCCGAAAAATGCTCCGTTTCACCGCTTTTTTGGCTTTTCCAGCAATGTTTGGCTTAGGTATGGTGGCGTACGAGTTTATCATTGTGTTCATTGCCGATAAGTGGGTAGATAGTGTTCCGCTGCTTCGCATACTTTGTATCAGTGGTGCTTTCCTGCCTTTCTATACGTTGTATCAGAACTTAATGATAAGTCGTGGCAAGCCAGATGTATATTTGTGGGTAACTACTTCGCTTATTGCGGTTCAGTTGTTGCTTGTTTTGCTGTGTTATAGCAAGGGTATGGTGTTTATGGTGAGTGCCTATACAGTGGCTACGGTGCTTTGGTTGTTTGTTTGGCAATACTTTGCGCATCGTGAAATTTCCCTTCGTCTGTGGGACGTATTGCTCGATATAGTGCCTTATATGCTTGTTTCGGCTGCTATTATGGTTGCGGTTTATATGGCTACGGGCAGCATTAACAATCTTATTGTGCTTTTGTTGGTGCGAATAGGCTTGGCTGTTGTGGCTTATTTCGTTGTTATGAAGCTGTTAGGGTCTAAAATGCTCGATGAGTGTATAGGCTATTTGCGTCGCAAGAAGTAAAAGTAAAGGTTGGGCTTTATAGTGTTTAATGTGTGTATTTCCTTATTTTATGTCTTATTTCTGCTTTTTATTTAGCGTACATATATAACTGCATAATGGGGTAGAGGGCAGCTCGAACCAACCTGACAAATCCTTTTCCTTCGGTGTAGAACAAGTATTTATAGTTCTTTATGCAGTGGTATTGCAGTTTCATAAAAGGCAAAATACCGTTCTGTAATTCCAACTCAAGTATCTTTTTAGCTGCATTTGCTTCTTTGTTATTGGCATTTATATAGTTTAAAAGCGATAACTTGGCTGCGAAAAGAGGGTGCACTTGTTTTCTCGTTTCGCTGAAATGGGTAATTCCCCACCTTAGTATGTGTAGGGCATTGCGCCACGATGGTAGGCTTTTACTGTAATCGTTGTAGGTCGTTGCGGTTGTATGGCGACGGAAATTGACAAGAATTTTATTGATGAATACGATGCTTTTGTGTGCAGATGCCGTTATGGAAAGGGCTGCATCGTACATAGAGTATTTGTAAATGGGGTGGTTTAATGGAGGCAGCATGTCTACAAGCTCACGTCGAAAGAGCAACGTGTGGCCGGGGAGACAAAGAAAACAAATACGAATGGCGTGTATATTGCGTTTCCTTTGGTCGAAATAAGCAAACGAACCATCGGTAGAAAAAGGGCGGGAAAGCCCAGAACAGAGTAGGTTTTTGCCGATACTGTTTATCTGATTCTCTATTTTATCTGTTTCCCAAATGTCGTCTTGGTCGGAAATAGCGATGTATTCGCCTGTTGCTCGCTGCATCGCTGAAAGGAAATTGCCATTTACTCCTTGTGATGAATCGTTTTGGAAGACCTTTATCAAGCTATGTTTGCAAGCATATTCTTGAAGAATTTCTGTGGTTTCATCGGTAGAATGGTCGTCTTGCACGATGATTTCGTGCAGTGGATACGTCTGGGCAAGGATAGAATCTAACTGTTCTTTGATGTATTTTGCACCATTGTAAGTACATAGGACGATAGAAACGCTTGCTTTCATAATCATTTAAAGTTTAGAAATACAGATACTGAACGAGCAGTGAAACATTATAAACAACAAGATATATTGCAAGTAGAACAAGAAGAATGCGTAGCGTTTGTCTTGTTCTGCCACAAGTATTGTGAACGAAAAATGCTATGGAAAGAGGAATGACATAAATCCAATGTGCTGTCATAATATAGACTTCGTTGATGCCAAAGCCTAATCCGATGTGCAATATTATATCCAAAGCAGCAAAAGAAAGGCACAACCACAAGAATTTAGCGTGGCGTCCGCACCATATTCCTACGATGAAAAGGAGGAAAATCAACGTTTCAACTACATAATTGGCTATCCAATCGTAGGTAACAATTACAGGACGGGTTTTCATTACATCTTCCAACGTGTGCTTTTGGTGTAGTTGTATGGATTCGCCAAATAGATTTTCTACAATTGTTTCTGTGCGGGAAGTAGATACATCGGTCCAGTTCAGGAAGCGTTTGTTGCTCATAGGCTTGCCCGAATGTACCTTTTGAGGAAGCTTGGCTTCTGCTCTAAGCACTTTTTTGCGATGTGCTTTCCACATTTTTTGGAAGGCTTGCTCCTGCTTTGCGCTATCTTTAATGTGCGTAGTGTCCCTAAATGCCGCGAACATTGCCTTGCGTTCAGCTTTGATAGCGTTGCGCTTCTTCACCTTACTTGCCTTAACTTTATCTGCAATGAACTGTTCGTGCTGCCATTCGCCTATTGCAAAGATGGCTGCAGCAGGGAAAATGATAGCCAAAAAGATATTTTTTATCGTGAAGAACCGTTTGCCTCGTGTGAAAAGATTGGAAAGAAAAACTTTTAAACCGTTATTCAATGAGATGCCAGCAGTTAGCAGAAACAATAGAATAGTCTGCCAAATGCTCATTTCTTTCTGTTCTTGCAGTTGCTTTCCTGCAATATACAGCGTTAGCAAAAGCATAAACAACGACAAAACAAAGTGGTCGGGGGCTATGCTCGATAATAAAATATGGGAAAAAGAATAAAGGATAAAAGCAAGAATTGCCGAATCAAAGGAAGCAATTCCTATAATATGGCGTTGTATTCTCAACATAAGAACAAAGCCATAAGTAGAAAAGAAAATTAAAACAACTGCAACAATATAAACCGAAAAGTTTATTCCCGTTGTGTGAATGAGCAGTTGGTTTAATAATGAAGAGGGGTAATAGAATAATGCCAGCAAAGGGTGGCGGTTCACATCGTAAGCTAACGACCAATCGGAAATGACCAAATAGGTAAGCGGATCGAAGCCTGAAAGATGGTAATTATCGACAAATAGCTTGTAGTAATTGCTCGATGGCTTCGTGAATAATGGCACATATTTCGCAATGGCAAGTGTTTGCAAAAGTAATTGCCATACGAAGAATAAGCCAACAGGTAGGCGTTCTTCTCTTTTAATGGTAAGAAAACCTACAATAGCGTTCATGCAATAAGGTAATAAATGATTTGTCCGCCATTATAAACCCATAGCCAACTTGACAATAGAACCAGTGTGATGCGCAAGACAAAGCGTGATTGGCGTGAAAGAATGCGCAGCAAATAGCCGATGGAAATGGGAATTATGAAAGCCCAACCTGCTGTCATGATATACACTTCATTAATTGCGAACCCCATAATGATGTGTAATGTGAAATCGCAGGCAAACCATAACAGAAGCATTTTCATGAATTTGTAACGCCACCCCGCCACTATTCCAATCACAAATAGCAATACGATAAGTGCTTCGACAACATAATTGACAATCCAACTATACTTTACAAAGATAGGACGGTCCCATGAAACGTCTTTTAAAAGATAATCTTTATGTAGCTGGATAGGCTCGCCGAAGAAGTTTTCAATCAATGTTTCCGTGCGAGAAGTAGAGATGTCCATTAGCTTTCCTATGCCTTCGCTGCTCGCTGCTTGTCCTGTATGGGCGTGTAGCCACGCATTTCGCTTCTTGGTATGGGCTTCAAACTTTCCCGGTTGTTTCTTTTTCTTGTTGCTTACAATCTTTTTAGTAACTTCTTCTTGCGGAACTTCTACTTGGTAGTACTGCATTTGCTGAATACCAAATAGCAAAGCCAATGGTAGAATGATGCCGATTGTGAGGTATTTAAAGCTGAAAAACTTTCTTCCATTCGTGAAAAGACCTGCCAAGATAGTCTTTCCTGCATTGGAAGCAGCCATTCCTGCCGTAAAGAATATCAAGAGAAAAGATTCCCATGCATTGATGAACTTATCTTGTTTCTGCCGTATTCCTGCAATATAAAGGGTCATTGTAAGTAGCATAAGCGATATTATAAAATGGTCGGGAACCATCGCAGGTACCAGAATATGCCCAAATGAGAATAGGAAAAGTGTGAGCAGTGTGGCGTCTTTTCGTTGCAATTCAAGCACCTCACGCAGGATACGATAGGTGAAAATAACAGAATAGAATGCTGAAAAGACAATGATTATCGCCATAAAGAATACCGCAAAGTTGATACCTACAGCGTTTATAAGCCAGTGATTCAGCCAATATAGCGGGTAAAGCAGCGTTAGAAACAGCGGGTGGCGAATGGTTTCAAAGTGGACACGCATACAAGAGATGGTTATCCACGACCAGTTGTCATAGCCAGACATACGGAAATTCTTGGTAAACAACGACCAAAAACCTCCGTGTGCCCCCATTGTATAGACGCCAAAGTGGCTACTTATGAGCAGCGCATTGAAAGCCAAGAAGACAAAAAGCATAGCAAATGCTAACAAACGTTCTTCTTTTTTTACTGCAAAAATACCAAATACAGACATTCTTCCTTATTTAAAGTCTGCAAAGTTACACATTTATAATATATTTTCCAAGTATTGTTGGGTAACTCTTTAGTGTATAATAATATTATTTCCGCTTTAGGAACAAACGCACCAATATGAAGTTTATGGGAACACAGATACCAAAAACAGGTATCATTGCAATGTTCTTAGGCAACCCAAGCCAAAGGAAAAGGGTTAGGAAAACCGTTTGTAGTCCATAATTAATAATGTGTGCAAATGTAAAACCTGCTCCTTTTTTTGCTGTGGATTTAACTTTGAACGTGAATTTTGTTGAGGCGATATAGTTAAAGACGAAGCTCAACAGATAGCCCACAGTGTT